>Ga0315315_10005242_pt1 | contig 11952 bp, 6 predicted proteins | sample M140m3416metaG_FD_203699 | JGI IMG/M metagenome (GOLD analysis project Ga0315315, IMG submission 203699) | Ammonia-oxidizing marine archaeal communities from Monterey Bay, California, United States - M1 40m 3416 | ecosystem: Environmental > Aquatic > Marine > Intertidal zone | place: USA...
TCTGGAGTGTAGTGCACTTTAGAAAAAGTGTGCAAGCCCGTTTTCGACTTAAGTACCTGCTTAAGTAGCACTAGAGTGGTCTTGAGATGTGCTCGCTTAGTGCTTGTCCGCCACGCTCTGCCCTCCCTCGCTGGCAACAAAGCGAGCGGACGTTATGCCACCTTAGTGCTACTTAAGTAGGTACTTAAGTCGAGAACGGGCTTGCACACTTTTTCTAAAGTGCACTACACTCCAGAAAGCGAGCACCGCGTACCTGGTAAGTGTCATTAAAGTGGTACTAAGGTGGCATTAACTCGGGGCGCCGTGACGCCGCCGCTGGCGGGGAGACTCGCGTGCTTGCGTTGCCTTTTGGCGGTGGTCTGCGACGAGAGGCGGCGCGCGATGGCGCTCTTGCTTCCGACGCGGCGCTTGCCGCCCGTCGTCGCCGCGCGTCCTGCCACGACCGTCGCCACCGTGCCGACCGAGGTCGGCGATCCGCTCGCCTCGCCGCAGTCGACGTCGCTGGCCACCAGCCGGGCGTGCCGCCCGTTGGAGTTGCGGCCTGTCGACCGGTCCGCGCCAAACATGGGCCGCGCCTTTTGCAGGATGTGCGCAAAGATGATGTTGGTGGGGATCTCCTTGTGGGCGTTGGTGAGCCACGAGCGCCAGTGGAGGGGGCAGTAGCACACGACGCGCAGCGGTGGTGGCACCGCGGCGTTGCGGCCGCCCGTGTCGGCGGGCGCGGCGATCGTCTTCCAGCGGGCGCTGGCGCCTTCGGGCTGGGTCTTCCCGCAGTAGCGACACGAGGGCGCCGGCGGTCTGGGCAACAGCGCCCGCGCTGCCTGCGCCGCCTCCTTGCCGTGCAGCATGGCAAAGTCGCAGCGCATGCAGCAGGGGTCGCCGCGGAAGCGCGAGGTGGGGTGGATGCGCGCGAGGCAGCCGCAAAAGGCGCAGAGGGCGTGCCACTCGTCAAAGACGCGAACCGCGCGTCCGAGCACGGGGATGCGCACGAGCGGCACGTCGCCACAGGCGACGGCTTCGGGGTGCTGCTCGTAGCAGTTTTTGATGTCGCGCCGCAGCTTGGCGACGTCGGAGGCGGCCTCGCGCCCGTCCAGCTTGCCGGGTTGGTCTGATGCGCGCCCGTGCAAGGCGTTCATCACGGAGGCGGGGCGTAGGTCCTTGGGCAGTGCGGCGGCCTCGTCCACGGGGCGGCACTCGACCTCCGCCGCTTTGGCTGCTTCCTCCAGCGCGACGGCCGTCCGCAGCGCCGCGGAGGAGCGCTTCGCGCAGCGCATGTGGCCATCGCACACCCCGGCGTCGATGCGCAGCATGCTCGCCGCGAGGCCCAACTCGTTAAACGCAACCTCCTTGCCGCTCCCGTCCTGCCGCGCGTTGGCAACGCGTTTGCACTCGCTGCACGCGAAGATGGACGTGCAGTGCGCTGGCAGACGCTGCAGGGCCGCCTCCTCGTGCGTCTCGCCCTCGTTGGGCTCGATCAGCAGGCGTTTGCAGACGGCGCGCGCCTGCGCCGCTCGGGTCGCGGCGCCGAGGTCGAAGGCGAGCATCTGCGAGCGGAGCGCGCAGCAGCGCGCGAACAGCATGAGCATCGCGGCCTCTCTGCCGCCGAGGGCGAGCACCGTCTGCTCCGCCTCTTGCACGACGCGACTGCTCGCGGACGACGTGGCGACGGTCGGACCGGCGGCGTCGCCGCCGTCATCGTCGTCGTTGTCGTCGTCATAGTCCCAGATGCGGACGTCGCTGTCGGCGCCGGCGGCGGTGGCGGGCCGGCGGGCGGCGACAGTGGGCGGCGTCCCATTAAGGAGCGCGAGTGCTTCGGCGACGGTCAGAAGCGAGGCCCGGTTGACCGTCATCGCGAGCCGCTGGACACGGAGAGCCGTGCGTTCGTCCAGGAGCGCGCACATGCTGTGCGCGGCGTTCCCCTCGTGCAGGGCGCGGTACTGCGCCGCGTCGAGGCGCGACGCGCGCAGGCCGTGGCGGTGCGAGTGCAGCCAAAACGGCACGTAGTCGGCGCGAAAGCTGGCAGCAAGGAGGTTCGCCACGACGGTGGTGGCCGAGCAAAGCGCGGCCGCCGACAGGCCGCTTCGCCCGCCCAGCCACGAGCAGCAGTAGCTCAAGGGCGCCGTGGCTCGGCTGCTGCTGCTGCCGGGGGCCGCGGTGGTGAGCAACTTGAAGGTCGGCCGCGGGACCGTCTTCTTGCGCGATCGCGGCTCGCTCGTGAGGTGCACGTTGATGGCGTCGAACAGGTTGGTGTCCGGGGACGCGGCGAGCGCCTCGCCCGCGCCCGCAAGCGCGTGCATTGCGGCCTGCAGGCAGGTTGGCGCCGTGGTGCGCGGCGGCAGGCTGAGCTGCCCGGCCGGCATGTTGTTGAACGCCAGGGCCTCGAGCGTCGCCGCGTCCTCGGTCAGCAGCGTCGCGAGGTGCAGGCGCATCACCTCTTTGACGGCAACGGGGCACTGGCGGACGAGCTCGCGAAAGTCGTTGCTCGGGTTGCACGCTCGCCAACGGCGCACGACGACGGAGCGCACGTGCCACCGCCGACGCGCAGCCGGGTGAATGCATGGGTGCAGCCCGGATAGGGCGACGCCCAAGGCGTGCATGCAGACGCGGACGGAGCCGTCCGACTCCTTGGCGATGCTCTCCAACGTCGACTCCCAGCCGCGGCTGCCGGCGTTAGTCACTCTGGTCAGGACGGCGAGCAGGCCCTGCGAGCCCTTGGGGCACGCTTTTGGCGACGCGGCGCGCTCGTAGAGCGCGATCAGGTCCGCGTTGTTGGCGGCGCAAGGGACAGAGTGCAGCTCGGGCGGCGGCACAAACAGCTCCGTCACGGTGGGGACGCGGTCGCCCGGGGTGCCGATCAGCAGCTCGTTGATTGTGGCGAGGTACTCCGCGTGCGCCGAGGTCCACGTCGCCACGAGCCCCGCGTCGCTGCACAGGAGCGCAAACTCCGCCTGCGTCCCGGGTGAGAGCGCGACCTCGTTTGCGCGACAGAGCTGCAAAGATCGGCGCGTCGCGTACGCCTCCAACAGCTCGCCGTGGCACAGCCGCACGATCGCGGCGACGCGGTGCGGATCCATTACCGGTTCGACCATGGGTTGGGCGGGCTCCGGTCCGAGGTCCGTCTCCGAGAACGCGTCGGCCTCCTCCTCTTCCTCGTCGGTCTGTTGGCCCTCCGTCTCGGCGTCGATGAGCTCCCTCAGGCGGCGCTGCGCGCGCACCAACGCCATGGCTCGCGCGGTGGCCATCGGGTGGATCGCCGGATCGCACTGCGCCACGGCGTCTGCGAAGACGGTCGTCTGCACCCAGTGCGGCAGCACCCCGATCGTCGCGTCGGCAACCTGCCCGTAGTCGATGCACAACCGCGCGTGGAGACGGTGCATGGCGCCAACCACGCCGGCGTCCTCAAACGTGGCGTGCAGCGGACCCGTTTGCGGCGTAATGACGTCGCGCGGACAAGCGCCGCCGCTTCTGTTGCTGCTGTTGCCGTCTACGTGCCCTTGTTGGCACTGGGTTGGGCCGGAGGAATGGAGGCAGCCAGCCCCGCCCCGACCCTGGACGACGGGGCTGGCTGCCAAAAATGCTGACCGACGTCGGCGTCCGGAGTGACGCCGACTCCCTGCTGCACGATGCGCGGCCAGCCGGTCGACGGGTCGCGCACGTAGCGGTAGTGAGTCGAGCAAAACTTCACGCAGGGGCGCCAGAGAAAAGTGCTCATGGCGCCGCGCGCGGCGGCTGTGTTGGTCCACTCCTCGTCGACGAAGAGGAGCGCCTCTTGCCGGTAGCCGTCGGCATCGCACGCCACGCTCGCGTGGGTCGGCACGGACTCGCCTTTGGCGAAGCCGAGGGAGTTGCCGTAGGCCTGCAACGGGATGTCGGCCGAAGGCCGAAAGGTCGGGTCGGAGCGCGCGCAGCGGTACAAAAACGTGTGCATGTACCGCGAGCAGATCAGGCACTTGCCCGGCGTGGGCGGCAGCGAGCCGTCGGCCAGGAACGCCTCGCGCTGGGAGGGGAGCAGAAACTCGGTGCCGACGAACGCCAGGTCGGAGTCCTCCCCGTAGCGCCAGCGCGCCATCCAGACGCAGATGCAGCGGTCCCCGAGGCAGCAGGACCGCTCGCCCAAATCGGGGTTGGCCGCGCGCAAGAAGAGGTCGTCGTGGCTCTTCGAGACGACCTCCAGCTCGCGAGTGGGGATGGACGCCTGCTCGACCAGGTCGCTCACGAGCTGGAGGGTGCGGTGCGAGGTGGACTCGAGCTGCGCGCGCAAAACAATTTTGAGTGCACACGTCCGTCGGGTTCGAGATGTGCACGTGCGTGTGTGTGGGGGAAGCGCGCCGAGAGCATGGGATGCAGCCTCAAAAACTCGCTGAGCGCCTTCTCTTGCTCGCCGTAGACCTCGTCAGCGTCGACAGTGCCCCGCGCCTGCAGAACGGCCAGCTGGCCGTTGGGGTCGCGCGGCGGCGGCGGCGCGGCGAGGCGCGGCGGCTTGGTGATGCGGCTCGGCTTGGCGCCTTCCTTCTTGTCGGCCGCGCCGCGTTTGGTGGCGGTGGTGCGCGACGCGCGCGCGTTGATGGGCTGTATGGAGGAGGCGTCGGCGGCGGCGGCGGCCGAGGCACGGCGGGACTTGTGTCCGGGGGCGTCCATTGTTGCGCGGACAGTGTCGTGCACGCGGGGAGCGTCTTGTGTGTCCCTTCTGAAATAGCGAGGGACGTCTATGTGCGACTGACCAGCCTCCCTTGAGCCAACAAGACTCGCGCGTTCTACGGCTTATACACGCACATGCACGGAGTCAGCCAGTCAGTCAGTCAGTCAGTCAGTCAGTCAGTCGACGTGCGCCTTTCCGTTGCTGTCGTCTTTCTCCGGCTGCAGAAAGTGCCCATGGTCGCGCAGGATCCGGTTCGTGTCTCGTAGCACGACCAACGCGTGCAGCGTAAACGCGGCCGCCGCAACTACCAACAGCAAAAACGGAAGCGACCCTGGTCGAAGCGCGTCCACAACCGCGTGCGTCGTTCTCGTGGCAAACTCCTGGTCGTGCACCGTCTCGTTGAATTGATCGTGCAGCCGCAGCCCAAAGCCGACGACGTTTTGAAGCTGCACGAATAGGCTGTCGCTGACGCGCGTCTCGAACGGAGGAGACACTTTCGTGAATCGCGTCGCCGGCATTTGCGGTTTGTGCGCAGGCGCAAAACGAGGGAAAAGGGGGGGAGAGAGATAGAACACGGCTTCGCTAGCGAGGCCGTGCGTATTGGCCCGGCGTGCGCCCGCGCCCGACCGAACTGGAACGAAACGCAATGCCCAAAGTTATCCTAGGGCTCAACGAAGACGCGCTCGTGCAGGTCCTGATGGCCCTTCCCAGGTTCGACGACTGGGTCTTCGTGGCGCTGACGTGCAAGGCGCTTCGGAGCGCGGCCGTGGAAGCGTTTGAACGCATGCAGACGGAGGCTCTCGCCGCCGGTCGGCTCCCTGGCGCCAGCAGCGGGCTGCGCGCCTCCCACTTCAAACCCGTGTGCACGCACGCGCGTTCGGCGATGGCATCGCCCAGGCGCTTCGTTTTTGTCAAAAAGCAAATGCGGCACGCGCCCCATTTTTGCGAAGGGTACGTGCCGGTCCTGACCGCCGCGTCGCAGAGCGCCAGGGACACGGGCGGGGCGGTCGCGCGGCGCCACCGAGAGTTTTTTGCCGCGTCAAACCTGTCTACGCGCGCCATCTACCACCTGCTCGAGCAGGCGCCCCTGTCCATGATCCGCGCTTGCTTCTTTGACGTCCTCGGCGGCGTCTCGGGCTGTCATTTCGACTTCAACAAACGCGACCACAGGGCGCTTCTCGCGTTCGCGAGCCGCTTCGGGCGCACCGACGTGCTCGATTGGCTCGTGCACAGCAACCCGCACCGCGCCAAGGCGTGCGACTTTGACCGTGGGCTGCTGCAGCTGTTCGACTTGCCAATGGTCCACGCTTTGTGCGGCTGGAACCCACGAAGCAGCTGGACCAACCAGCAGCGCGTGAACCAGCGACGCTTCGAGAGTTTCCTGGTGGTACCGGCCTACATGTCGAACTCTGCCGCCACGCTGGACTGGTTGGACTTCACCATCAGCGCAATTGCAGATCGACGCGGAGTCAGGATCCGCGATTGCACGCTGAATGCAGACTTTGGACACGAATGGCTCATGTCTCGCTGCTGCTTCATGGGGGTCACGGTGGACACGTTCAGCGACTTTCCAAGCTTCGGCGACCACGAGATGTGCATGCACTCGGCATTCAAAGAAGCGGCGACGGCCGGCGCGACCGAAGTCCTTGAGCACGTCTTTGCGTACGCAATGAAGGTTATCGGACAAAACTACCGGCCCTGCAAAGACTTCCTCGACTACGGCGTGTCCAGGTCGGGATTTGGGACGTTGGTCGTCTTTTCGCTCTTTCTCTGCGTGCTTTCGACCCCGGGCAACGGGGCCTCGATGCGTTGGCTTCAAAAAAAGTGCAAGGACCACGCGGGTTGCCTTACCAGGTTGGCTTGTTTGCGACCCTCACATACAACCGTGGGGTTCGCCGACGGGCACGAATTTCAGTTTGCCGACCACAGCACCGGCGCGACCTTTGACATGGAAGACCTCGTCTTCGTCTTCAACAGCGCAGACTCGTGGTACTCGCGCGTCATGACGGAAGAGCTCATAAAGTTCGATGTCATGCCCGTCGTGCGCAACAACTTGGTCGCGCCGGGGGACGTCGAGTACAACCAGTGGCTCCTCCAGCAATTTGAATACCCGCCGCCGCCCACTGACGCGCTAGGGAACTGGTTTGCCCGGTCGCTTCCAAAGTTGCAACTGCAAGCGAGCATGGTGTTCACAACTATGAATCCAAACGACTGGGACACCCGAAACGGCGTGTGTCGACACCTGCTGCGCAAAGGAGAGAAGCTGCGCCAGATCATGTGCAAGTGCGAATTCGGCGACGACCAAGCCCCCGCTCACATTTACTGGAATCGGCTTACCGAGCGGCGTCCGTGGCTCCCAAACGAAGCGATGCAGGGGCCGTCGCGCCTCGAGGACGGCCTTGCCTTCGTGCTCGGGCAGTGGATGATCCACGTACTCGCGCATGGGCCCAAAGACGCGACAGAAACGCATCTGATCGACCCGTGGCATCGCTACCGTGAGGCGTGGGACGACTGGCGCACGGCGCTCCTCACGTTCCCAGCGGCGTGCCTTGGACCCGTCGACGACGCGTGCCGCTTCTTGCTCGCGCTGGACGTGTGGCACAAGCGCGACATTCGCCGGATATTAGAGCAGTTGCTCGCGTGCGTGTGTGTGCCCCTCATGCACGCGCCCCACGCGGACGACCGCGAGGTCCCTCCACGGCGCAAATGCCTATTCGCGGGGGATTGGTTGTGCTCGTTCGCGTACGTCGAGCTCATGTGCAAACACAACCTCATGACGAACACACACGCCAAGGCGTTTCTAGACGACACGCGCCCCTCCGTACTCGCCCAGCCAGGATCGGACGTGTGCGAGCTGCACAAAGGGCTCAGTTCCCTGCTGAAGACGGCTGGGTTTACTGTGGAGAGGTGACTTTGTCGGAGGCCCTAGACCGAGGATAAGAGTGCAAGAAACGCAACAGACTGGGCAGCATGTGCCGTTTTCGGTTCTTACTCCGTTGAAACCGTTTCAAAAAAGGGTGTTATCATAAAAAAACAACACTTTTAAATGCACACGTCTAAAAACAAGAGTGTGTGTGTCTTCGTGTACGTGCGCCTACAACCAGAAGCAGTCGTCTTCCTCTTCGGTCTCGTTGCCGCTTTTGAGCTCGTCGTCGCTCCATGGCTGGACTTCGTCCGGGAGCGGCGCGGCGGCGGCCCAGCGTACGCGCTTACGTGCCGGCGCCGGCGAAGCCGCTTCGACTGCCTCAACCGCGCGCTGGCCGAGGTTGCGCTTGAGTTGCTGCTTGACGCACTTTCTCAGGGGCGTGGCCTTTGGCTTCTTGGCTTTGCTCTTCTCGCCCCCGGAGTGGTCTGCCAGCGACGGCGCTTTCCGCACCTGCTTCTTGTCGTCGCTGCGAAGGTTCGTCCGCGGCGTTTCGGCCAGCAACGCGGCGACGCGCTTCGCTCCAAGCGGAGCGTCGTCGGTGAGCAGATACGCCGAGTCAGCGCCTTGCACCTCCTCCACCTCGGAGTCGTTGGAGTCGCTCGACCCGACCGTTGGTACGGGCACGGGGACCGGGGCCGCAAGCGCTTCGTCCTGCTCGTTCTCAGCGAGTTGCTGTTGCGCGGCGGCGTCGATCCGCGCGCCCTGGCGACGCAGGCTCAGAGTGAGCTTCTCCCCTTCGTCCTCCACCTCGGAGTCGTCGGAGTCGCTCGACTCGCCCGCTGGTACGGGCACGGGGACCGGGGCCGGGCGCGCTGACGGTTCTCCAAACAGCGCGCTCGCTTCCTTCGCGTTCATCGCCGCGACCTTCTCGTCGGGGCCACCGTAGATACTTTGATCGGCGCCCGTCACGTGCATGTACTGGTGAGCCGACCGCTGCGCGTTGCTGCCCGCAAAACGGGCGACCTCCTTGTCAAACCGGTCGTGCAGCGGTTTGGTTTCCTCGTCGACTACGCCCCGCACAAAGCGACTGAGAATGCGCGGCAACACATTCTCGAGCGTGTTTTGCGCTTTTGCGTGGAGCTCGACCGAAAAGACGCCCTTGCTCTCAGAAATGCGCTTTTCGAGCTCCTTCACTCGCCTGTTAGTGGCGCCGGCGCCTTTTGCCCTCAGCGCGGCGAGCTCGGTCCTCGCTTTGTGCAACTTCTCGGAGTCGTCCTCCGTGCGGTTGGCGATCCTCTTGAGCTGATCGACGCGGGCCTGTTTGCGAATCTTCCATTGACGAGCGAAGCGATCCTGTTCGACGGTGAGGTTTGGCCACAGGTGCGCCGCGTCCATGCGATGGGCCTTGAGGTACGCGGCAAAGCTCTTCGACTCAGCGCAGGCGCACGTGCGGTCGCTGATGCGCGGCGACCACTCGGTGCCATGCGCCGCGACGCACGCCGGGTTGGCGCAGTGCCAAGCGCCCGGCAAGCCGGTCTCCCTGTGCATCTGCGTCGCCTCCCACCAGCGCTGCTTGACGCGGTTGCGCCGCACGTTGACCGTCTCCCAGAAGTTTTTCTGGTCGCAGAGCAAGTAATCGTCAAACGAGAAGCGCGCGGGGTCGACGACCCCTTCGGCGACGAGGGCCGTGTAGTTGCGGTCCACATTAAACAGCGCGACTTCGTCGACCTCACCGTACATGGCGAATTGCATGGTCTGCACCGCGTCGCGCGGCGCCCCGCGTTCCCCAAGCGTGTGCGTGCGCACGACGTCCTTGGCGAGCGTCTCGGGGATGGGGCCATCCCTCACGCGAACGGCCACGTACTCCCCCACGTGCTCCGGGAGCTCGTCTTCAAACGGATCGTAGATGCGCATACCGATGCCCGACATCTGCCCTCGCGCGGTTGTGAAGTCCTTGATGGTCTGCGCTCTGAGCCGCGGCGCCACGCCAAGCGGCACTGCGTACCCAGCGCAGGCGTTGCGTTCGAAGACCTCTCTGCGCTGCCGCGCCGCCCAGCACTTGCTACGAAACGGGTCGACGACGGACACGGCCGCCTTGATGGTCCAACCATTGCAATTGTTCTTGTCCTTGCAAGGGACGAGAAAGCTCTTGGCGAACTCTTCGGGATCCACGGTGGCATTCAGGCAGCGCAGCGCTGCCACCGTCCGGCTCAACACGACCGCGTTCTGCGCGAGGCGCAGAACGTTGTCGGCCGGCGCGTACGGGCAGTCGAGATCGTCGCCGATCACCGGGATCAACGCTGTCGTGCGCTCGCGCGCGTTCTTGTGCAGAGAGACGAAGCGCTCAAACTCCGCCTTCTGGCCGGCCGTGGTGAGCCCCATGCACTTGGCGTTGGCTTGGATGGCCGCGAAAACGTCGCTGCCCTCGGCCGCCCTGGCGGCGGCTGAATCGAACATGAGCCTGATTTTGTGCTGGTGGGCCGATTTGAAAAACGGTGCGACGACCGAATGGAAGCCCTTGGCGCCCTCAAACAGGGCCGCCTTCACCCCACCCTCCAAGTCCATCTTGTCAATCTCGTGCCGCGGCCGACCGTGGTCGTTGCGCTGCTTACCGTAGTTGATCCAGGTCCGTAGCAACATGTCCGCATGTGCGGTCGTCAGCGCGTCGGGAAAGGTCTGCTTCAACATGTCTGTCAACACCGTGTCCCACGACTTGGTGCGCCGCCCTTCAGAGGTGGACGTGCTGAGCACGTGGTCGCGCATCACGGTGTTGATGAAGTTGTGCGGCACTTGTCCCATGCGCACAAGAAAGGCGTGCTTGGTGTCGCGCCCCGTCAGCGGGTACCCCATGTCCTGGGCGCTGCGCGCCAGCACGGTAGCGACGCCGTAAAACTCGCGCTGGCGTGTCTCGGCCCAGTAGGTAGACTGCGAGATGTCCAGCATCGCGGTGCCGACCTGCTCGGCCGTGAGCACCTCGGCCGCAAACAACTTCCGCACGAGGCGCACGTTGCGTAGAAGGAGGTCTTTGCTCCCGTGGCGCTTGTTGCCGTTGTTAAAATTGGCGTACTGTTTTCCCGCCAGCCACTTGGCGCGATCCTTCTCCAGAAGAATGCCCGAAGCCATCATGCACCGCCACCAGTTGCACGACACGCGACTGCCCACCGCGGCCGCTTGTTGGCCGCACTCGATCAGGTTGATCGTGCGCACCACGCCCTCCACGCCGGCGGCGGCAACCTCAGCCGCCGTCGCTTCGGGGAACCCCGCTTTGTGCGTGCGCTCGCACTGCTCGCAGACCTCCGCGAGGGTCTGCATGTCGAAGCCGGACTCGCGACACCCTTCGCACCCAAAGGCGCATGGGATCCTGGATAGATCGAGCGCCCCGCGGCCTGTGACGACCGGGTAGTCAAAGTCCTTCAGGCCAAGGTCATTGGCGCCGCGAGCACGTTGGTCAATGTCCGTCGCCTCCGGGCGACCCTCCCGATCGCCCATGTTCTCTCCACCCTCGAGTGCCGCAACGCGGTTGGCCGAGAAGCCGACCGCGATGGGCATTGCCGGACCGGCCACGACTGGGCACTCTCCGCCGGCGGCCGCGTACCGAGCGCGAACCTTGCGCTTGGCGCGTTGCAAGACAATGTACATGTGCATCGAGTAAAGCCAGACCATGCGGTGCACGAATTCCTTCCTCCTTCGAATCAGCTGAATGACGGCCTCTGCGCTCCGGTCGACGGCGTGGTTGAACACTGGCGGGCCCGCTGGCGCGCCGGGCACGAGAAATGCGGCGGGCTTGTCAAACACACGGAGCTGGTCCTCCACCGACGGCACTGCATGGTCGTGCTGGGTCTCATCAAAGCTGAGCCCGTAGTTCTGATCCCGCGGAACCTCAACCGACAACAAACGCTTCTCCTCCTCCTCCTCCATGTTATGACGATTCGCCGCTTCATCCTGCCGCTCAGCGAGCGGGCGCGCAGACCTTGCGATCAACGCGAGCTCTGCGAGCGTCGTGGTGTCCCGCTGCTGTGACGGCTGCTGCTGCTGCATGCGACTCTCACTTTCTCCTCCGCAAACGTCGGGTTCAAAAGCCGCAAGTCGCTGGCTGGCTGCTGAGGGCTGCATACGTGCGCACGTTTGCGCGGGACTGGGTGTGCGTCGGTGCTGGTCCTTCTGCCGACTCCACTGTTACAGTGGGATTGCAAACCAGGTCTTTGGAAACAGCGTTGGGGACCGCTTGTAGCGCCGCGCGCGCCCGCGAGGTTGACGCTGGGCCCGTCCCGAACGGCTCCGCTGGGCACTGGACCCCTCGGGGAGCGAAGTGCTTGCTTTTTTTGGCCGAAAATAGCGGACAGTCTGCAGGGGCATAGCCAGCGGACACTGTGTGGGAGAGAGGGGTGATAATTAGCGGACGTTTCGGCAGACTCGGGCGGCAGCCGGCTGCGAAACGCAGCCGGCT
>Ga0315315_10005243_pt1 | contig 11951 bp, 6 predicted proteins | sample M140m3416metaG_FD_203699 | JGI IMG/M metagenome (GOLD analysis project Ga0315315, IMG submission 203699) | Ammonia-oxidizing marine archaeal communities from Monterey Bay, California, United States - M1 40m 3416 | ecosystem: Environmental > Aquatic > Marine > Intertidal zone | place: USA...
TCACGTTATCAGAGTAACGACTTTTCCCTTTGATCGGCGTCTCAGCGATCATATCAGGAACTGCATAGTCTCCGTCTGGATGCCGTTGAAAGTGATTCGCGTTGGGCGCGTAGTATAGGAAAAACGGTTCGTCAGACTGCACTGACTGACGATCAATAAACGCCTCAGCTTCACGTAGGTAAAGCGGACCCAGATTGCGCAGATCCCAATCAGGTGCGGCTAGGATACGTCCTTCGCGTTGCTTCATGCCAATCAGCTTCAGTTGACTGCGATCGGTGAACGTGAAGCGATCGTTGCGAATGAGGACGCGTGGCTCCGTGTCGAGCGGGTCTTCGGTATTTCCCGGCACGCCAAAGTATTCATCGAAACCATGATGGGTCGGACCGTCAAGCAACGGCTTTGTGAAATCCACATCTTGGAAGTAAAAATCGTCAGCAGGATTACCATCACCATCATCGAATGCCATGCCAACGTGGTACTTGCCGATGCCGACTGTACGATAACCGTTCTCCTGCAGCATTTCAGGCATCGTGATTAGCGCCCGCTGAATCATGGGAGTATTAGGACCGTGAGGCAACCAGCCTTGATTCTTCAGGTACGATCGATGAGCAAATCGTCCTGTTAATAGCGAATAACGAGTTGAACTGCACATTGATGCCGGCGCGTATCCATCAGTAAATACTATCGAGGAGCGAGCAAATCTTTCGAGGTTCGGGGTACGCAACGTCCTTTCAATGGGCGGTGCACTGCGACTGAGGCGTACTCCGAGATAGGCACTTGTGTCTCCAATTCCCATGTCGTCAGCCATCATAATGATGATATTGGGCTTCGCAGGGCGGGCTTCTGCTTTCACCAGTTCGCAGCAATATGCCAACAGCACACACACCACAGCAAAAGTGCTCGCGATGGATAGTAAGCGTCGGTCAACTAATAGATTATTCATAAAACTAGTGGCTTTCTATCTAAGCTATTTGCCAAACAGGCGATAACCCCGTGAATCCTGCTTGCCACCAAAATATAATCCGAGCCGAACATGAAGAACCGCTCCTTCCATACTGACTGGTTTAGCCTCCACAGGCGTGTGCTTGAGCACGGAGGATAGGATGCTACAGAGAATGGCGATGATGGGTCGAAATCTCATTGAACACCCGGTGCCTTGAGAGAGGCAGTATAAGCCTTGGCATCAGCGGCGAGTTGGGCAAGGTTGGGAGCGATTTTTTGCTCGTAGTCCTTGATGGCTTTACCTGCATCGACGACAGCTCTGTTACGCGCTTGGAATGAGGGATCGCTGTTGAGAGTCTTCCGATTGTTGTTGCGTTTTTTGACAGCCGCTTCAACGCTCTCGAAGGCTTCAGGAAAGCGGGCTTCGAGGGAGGCCTGACGCCGGGCCGTTGTCTCGACGAGGGCGGCAAGCTGTTTGTCACCCGCCGCTTCGAGTTGGGCGCGGACCTGACCGAGTTCGGACACGTATCGTTGTTTTGCGATCCCATCCTCTTTGAGACGGGCGATTTCAGGCCGGGTGGAGAGGACATAAATATCCTCAGCACGGGAAGCTCTGTGGACCTCGATCTCCATGGGCTTGAAGTCGGGGTCGGCACCCTTGATTTGTTGTTTTTTTTTCGCGATGAGTTTGCCGATTTGTTTGTGGGTGATGAACGCATCCGCATAGTCCGCATGGAGAGCAGCTTGGAGCCGGTCATGTTTTGCCACGAGGTCGCGGTAGGCTTGATCCTCCAGAGTGAGTCGCGATTTAAGATTCATAGACTCAAGTTTATAACGCTCCACGGGATCGCGCTTGATGGGAACGCGGTCAGTCTGGATCAACGCCATTTTCTCGCGTGTCTCGCCCCAGTTATCTCGTTGACCGGTAGCCGCCCAGACGTGGACATTGTCGATCGAGGCGCCAGGCAAATCAAACTGAAATGCGAAGTACTTACGGGTGCGATCGATAATCGGATGTTGGCCGATGACGAATTCTCGGTTACTCAAATGCGCGATAATTTCGTCATTCCAGTATTCAACAGTGATGGTCTGCCACTGACCGCTGCGAGATTTTCGGATGCAATCGCCAAGGTGCGATGGAAGAATCCCAGCGTCACGATCAATCGGCGTATTGATCTGGAAGTGATCGGGATGGATCTGAATGACACTGTTATAGCCACCGCCGCTGCCGGTCACGAGGCGCAGATCTGTCGTTTTTCCAGATAGCTTGAAGTCGAACTGGATGATCGTGTTATGGAAAGAGGGGTCCTGGAGGAAGACTCGTTTGGATTCGGTGGGTTCGACATCAGTGCGTAACAGCGTGCCGTCACGAAGAGCGAAATCAGCCTTAAAGCCCCAACGTTCCGAAACCGTTGCGGGGTCGAAGTCTTCGGAGAAGATGAGTTTACCGGGGGTGCACATTAAGGTATTGGGCGCGTCGGGAGTCTCGGCAATGACTGTTGCACAGATAGCGAGACAGAATACGCAGGTGCAAAGCAGAGAGACGATAAGGCGAGAGATCATTTTATAGTTTCACGGATGGGTTTGTTAATTGACTTCGCAGGCGGATTGATTTTCCCGGAAGGAAAAGTCAGTTACCGCTCGGATATTTGAAGGTGAGGTTTTCAATGGTGCCGGAAAAATGGTTCGGAGTTTTATAGTTTCCGACAGGCTGGATCATATCTGCGCCGATTTGAATGGAGTCGCCAGGTTCGTGGTGAATGATGCCTACCGCTGACTTCCCGACGAGCTTGCCGTTCATTTTGAGAAACAGTTCTCCCTTGGAATTCCAATTGGCCTCGAAGCTAGCAGCCCCCGTGATCGCGGCTGAGGAACGGACCACCGTCCGCTTATTATTCACGCACGCGGCAAAGCATAAATGATATTCTTCGAGATAAACACTATAACCAGCTCGATTGCCGCCATGAGCGAAAATAACTCCAGACGGAGAAGTGGAACGAATGGTACCCTTAATTTGCAGCGAGCGCCCGCCGGCTACCTGCGGTGCACGAAATGCGGGAAGCTCAAGCCATGATTCTCCGTCCAGTTCAAGCAAATGGGTGTCGCCCTTGACACCGTGGTTCACAAATCGAAGGAGCTGATTACTTGCAAGAACCGCAATCGTGGGCAGGGGGGGAGTGAGAGCAGCCTTGGTATCGAAGGAAAAACCTATGTCATCCGCCCACGCGGAGATTTGGGCAGCCATCACAGCGGCACGCTCTGGATGCCTGGAAAAAAGATTGGTCGTCTCACCTTCATCGGCATCGAGGTCAAATAGCTGAGATTCGCTACCATCAGGATTGATCATGAACTTCCACCGACCGTCACGCAAGGCAAAGGTGGGACTCTGGTGCTCAGGTTTACCGCCTTTAAGAATAGCGTGCGGATGACCATATTGCCAGAATACGGGCTTGTCACGACGTGAAGCCTTACCAAGGAGAACGTCACCCCTATCGACACCATCAAGTTCAGCCTCAACTGGTACTCCGGCTAATCGGCAGATGGTAGGTGAGAGATCAATCGCGCTGACAATGCTGGTCGTGTCTTCAATGCCCGCTGGAATTGTTCCTGTCCACCGCGCAATGAAGGGCATTCGGATACCGCCTTCGAACAGTGACCACTTCCGCCCCCGGTAGGGACCTGTGAATCCGGCCGGTGGACCTGTCTTATATTTCCTCGGCCAATCGGTGGGACCATTGTCGCTAGTAAACAGAATCAGAGTCTTCTTGCCCAAGTTCAGTTCATCAATGGTTGCGATGACTCGTCCGATCTGCTTGTCCATCTCTTCAAGGACAGCGAAGAAATTACGCACATAAGGATCGGCGGAAACGGATTTGAATTTGTCGGCACTGCCGGGAAGAGGCACATGCGCGTCATGGACATCATTGGGAAACAGTCTGACGTAAAACGGCACGTCACGGTGCCGCCGAATAAAATCAATCGTACGATCTGTCTGAATCTGCATTCTCTCCCAGCGCTCGCACGGAATGATCTCTCCATGACCAAGAGCTTTCGCCCTTTCAATACCACCTGGGTTGGAAATTAATCGATCTCCCAGACCTTCAAAGGAAACCAGCGACTCTTCGAATCCGTAAGCTTGTGGTAAAGGAGCATCGTCCACATCACGCCCACCTCCCATGTGCCATTTACCGAAGTGAGCGGTGGCGTAGCCGGCAGCCTTCAACTTCTTGGCGGTCGTCGGGGCGGAAGGATCGAGGTAATTCGCCATGCCGCGATTCGCGTTGCCAGCCCGGGAATTAAGGTACGAATGGATTTTCCAGCGGCCCTGATATTGCCCGGTGGTGAGGGCGACTCGCGAGGCAGAACAGATCGGCGAGTTAACGTAGAAGTTGGTTAGCTTAATACCTTCCGCAGCGAGCTTGTCAATGTGAGGTGTCTTCATGAGCGGATTACCAAAACAGCTCGGATCCGCGAAGCCCATATCATCGATGAAGACAACCAGAATGTTCGGTTTTTCGTTGTTTGAAACTTCAGCGGAACTCGATTCGAGGCAAACCGAAACAGCGACAACCGAGAGGATAACCAAAGCGTATTTTTTCATAGTGACAGGTCTCGCATTTCTGTGATTGGGCTATCGGCTTCAACAAGCACACGCCATTGATCAATTCTCTTCAGGCAAGCTGGGGAGGGCGTTTTGAATTACCTTTAACGTCGTAATAGGTACATTGGCCTCAACAGGCTCAATGGCAATAAATTCCCCTTCCGTACCAAATGGTTTATAGTTCCCACCGGGTACTACCACCCATTCATGCTCAAATAACTCCGTCGGCGCCGGCAGGGCCTCAGCTATATCCTCCCCAACATTCACTTCAAAGAATTTGTTGATGTAATGATAATAAATCTTCTTTCCATCATGGGACCATGTTGGGTGATGACCACCATCAAAAGAAACTTGCCGAGCATTTTCAGCAACAAACGGAAGCGGTGCTACATAAATCTCGTAACGTCCTGTCCGGTCCGACACAAATAAAACCCATTGATCATCGGGAGAAATCATTGGTCCCCAGTTCACACTTTCGTTTTCAAACTTCAGACCCTCCATATCGGTCCGTCCTGACACATCCGTAATTGCAAATTCACTTTCTAGTAACATCGTCTCCTTACTAGAACCAATGGCAACTTTGACATACCACCCCTTCACATTAAATAACTTTTCCCTTTGGCTACCCATGACAGACATTTTGTATAGACCGGAGGCATTGTTCATAGTGGCTCCGTAATAAATCTCTTCCCCGTCAGGACTCCAAAACGGGAAATAGTTGAATCCTTCCGTAGTTACTTTCCTAATGGTCTTTTCTAACATGTCATAAATCCAAATATCATCTCGTTCAGCGACCCTCGCTAAAGCCAGATATCTTTCATCCGGAGACAACTCAAATCGACCAAATCTACCTGATGGAAAATTCTCTAATCTCTTTTTCACCTCGCCGTCCGACCCCACAATAGCCAAATAGCCTTCATCCATTCGCTGCCCCTCCAAAAACATAATGGTGCCGTTCTCTGCCACATCGAAATGGGCACTTCCTGAATACCCATTGGAGACCACTCGTGAAGTAATCATAATCTCATTACCGAAAAGTGTTGTCGTCGCGAGATCAAAGGCTCTTGCAAACAAGCCACCATCACGACTATAGACCAGATACCCTGATTCACAGTATCTTACACGCATTCCTAAAAGCCCCAATGACACTTCCGATCTATCCTGTGGATCAAATATCACTGTTTCCGAGTAGTCATCGTGAATGCTCTTGCCTTTCCTCGTAAACAACAGTCTTCCATCAGACAACCCCGAAGGATTATTACAGCCACACCAGGTTGTAGCGTAGAGTTCTTCGCGAGTACCTCCTGTTTCGGAAATACGCCAAAGCGTAGATGCTTCTGTTGTGGGATAATAAATAAATCCATCGTCCTGCCAGGCTCCTGCACTACCCTCCTCTGCATCAGCAAGTGTCCTGACATTCCCACCGTCGACATGAACGACACATAGTTTTTCACCCAGCACAAATGCAATCTGTTTATTGTCCGGAGAAAAGAACGGACTGTGGGCTCCTTCCGTGCCAGGGAGCGTCGAGTGAGAAAACCCATCCGTCTTCCGAACCACCATTGGGTCAGTACGACGCCCTGTCGAATACACAATCGTTTGCCCGTCTGGTGAGACTGCAAAACAGGTTCGATACCTAGCCTTCGATTCTGTTCCCAGAGATACCGGTGCCTGTAATTCAATCGATGCATAAAACGGTCGGACCACGTCCAACGGTCTATCGTTCATCCGTTCGGCAGAATTTCCTCCCTGAATAAGCCAGCCCGATAATAGTCCAATCATCGCTGCAACAAGTCCAACAGCCAGCATGACTGGTTTTTGGTAATTCGACTTTTGAAAGATCGTTGGCCCGATAACCGAAGCACTAGTCAGCGTGGATTTACCATTGATTAATTCTTCAAGTTCGATGCGAATCATTCCCGCATCCGGTAGCCTCGCATCAACATCCTTTTGTAGGCAACGTTCCAGAATTTTCACCAGCGGACCAGGGATCTCCGATGGTAGTAATGTCCAATCAGGCTCTTGCTGCAGTACATTGACTAACGTGTCGGAGATATTGTCTCCTCCGAACACTCGCCGACCACAAAGCATTTCGAACAGAATGCAGCCTATTGCCCAGAGATCTGCCCGTTTATCCACAGTCCTTCCTCGAGCCTGCTCGGGACTCATATAGGATGGTGTTCCAAGCACCTGACCTGCCGCAGTTTGCGCCGCTTGATCAACTGACGAGCCAGAGCCTCCAATGCGGACGTTTTTTGCCAGACCAAAATCCAGGACTTTGACGACAAAACTTGAAGTCAATCTGATATTAGCTGGCTTAAGGTCCCGATGCACAACTCCATGATTGTGTGCTACTTCCAACGCCGTTGAGACTTGTAACGCAATTTGTAATATTTCAGATGACGTGAGCCTGCCTTCTGATATCACTTCATCTAACCCCTGCCCTTCCACGTATTCCATTACCAGGCAATGCTGCCCTTCGATTTCTTCGTGGCTATAGACGGTGGCAATATGTGGGTGACTGAAAGAGGCTAGAAGAGTTGCCTCACGCTTAAATCTGGAAATCCGATCGCCGTCACGAGCAAATTCGGTTGGTAACGTTTTAATCGCCACCGTCCGATCCAGATGAGAATCGACGGCTTCGTAGACGATTCCCATGGCACCCCGGCCAAGAACTCTAACGATTCCATACGGCCCTAGTGTCTCCTGAGAAACATTTCGATCTCCACCTCCGGGGGCCAATGTTTCAGAAGCATCTGAATCTAAGAAGTCCTCATCGTTACTGCTCATCCTAAACCTACTCTGCTACGCTTTTCCTGAAGCAAACCCATGTCGCCCGACATGCCTAAGAGCCTTAATGATACCCTGATTCGTCGGCACGATTCAATGAAGCGTGTGGGCCGGTTGGTGGGTTATATCAGACTTGCGACACCTCCCTGTATGTATCTCTCTCGTCCTAAAAAGTGTATCTCCGAAGAATTACTATTGAAATATGCCTCTGAATTTACATGATAGTGTGTATAGATCATGTAAACGCAACATGATGAACTGACGACCGTGAAGAAGTTACCTAGTACAACGGTGGCAGAAACGGAAGCTGTATTGTGAAAGGAGGTGATTTGTGGACCATTACGACTGTACGAATTTAAGAGGTGGAAACGCCTAATGCCAATCGGCGGATTGCCCGCATGGGCGTCCACCCGCCTGAGACCGGTGCCGTGTCAACGGATGGATCAGGTCCAATTAATGGTGCAACCGTGTCGATGACTTATCCAGTCCCGGCACGGTTGTTTTTTGTTACGGCCTGACATTCATTGCGTTATTAAAATCACGTGACGGGTAAAACTATGCTTACAGTTCCACGACCCGCTTTGTACGTTGAGATTCATCCGCTGCAAAGACAATTCGCAAACTTGTCATCACACGATCCTGATGAACTGACATATCTTTATCATTGCGAATGCAATCAATAAATTCCTGCTGCTCCAACAGCGCCAAACCATCGTGATTGGGCTCATCGATGCTCATTACTTCGTCCTCTTTGACGAACTCCTTGTCCACCTGTTCAGCAAAATGTCGGATAATTGTATTTGCTTCGACATGATGATCCTTATCGTCCGACCGCCCTTTCGACGGACAGATACTTGCTGCTCCATCCGGGCCAACAACATCTTTCACAAAATAGGCCACTTCACTCATCATCGGTCCCCATCCTGCTTCATACCAACCCACGGAGCCATCTTCAAACTCAACCTGCAACTGACCGTAATTGTTAATATGCTCAGGTACCTTGTCCCAGTTACGACAACCAATCGCATGTACACGAACGGGTTTACTTTGAGCCATCTGATACATGATGTCTACATAATGCACACCACAATCTACAATCGGAGACTGGACCTGCATAATATTGTGGAGCGTGTCGTAAAAGTCGCCCTTAGCCTGTTGATTAAGATTCATACGCATAGCCAACGGCTTGCCCAGATCATGCGAAACTTCGATGAATCTATTCCATGAAGGGTGGGTCATCAGGATATAACCCACGTAGAGTTTCTTATTCACGCTGTTGGCCAGATCGAATAGCTCCTGACACTCGTCGATCGTCTCAGCCAGCGGTTTTTCCACAAACACATCGAGCCCTCGTTTCAGAGCTGTTGAGACGTAGTGGTAATGAGAGTCTGTGTAAGTGCTAATCGCCACAGCATCGGGCTGCGTTTGTTCAAGCGCTTCTTCAAAATCAGTAAAGCGCGAAATATCACCACCAAGAATCTCAGCCAGGTTCTCTGAACTACTTAGGTTGCGAGTTACAATTCCGACATTTTGCACACCATCTATTTGAGCGTATGCCTTGGCATGCAATGTCCCCATAAAGCCGGCACCAACAATCAGCACCTTAATGTCTTCACTCATTATTCTGTTTTCCAATTTCAAGTAAGCCCTAATCCATACGCTGCAACTTATTGATGTTACTTGTCGGATGCAAGCTTTTCTTTTAAATCTCAGAGCCATTCTATTTAGCTTGCAAGTTGAAATTTGTTCGCCGTATTGGATTCCATTTCATGTTCTAATTGACTCTTCAAGATCGCGCTGATCATTCCACATGAGGAGACAATACCGATGCTTCGCCTGACTTTCGTTTTCCTTCTTTTGACCACACAGGCGATTGCCCAGCCTGCTGATGTCTTGCTAACCAACGCCACTATTTACGATGGTATCTCCACTTCACCGACGACGGGGGACGTTGCCATCCGTGCCAACGCCATTGTTGCTGTTGGCAAGATGCTTCCTCACGCAGCCACACTTAAAATTGACTGCTCCGGCAAAGTCATCTGCCCTGGCTTCATTGACCTTCACAACCACAGCGACCGTCAGATTGTGGTGGAGGCCACCCGTGCCAATGTCAATTATCTTCTCCAGGGCTGTACCACCGTAGTCACGGGTAACTGCGGTTCCGGACCAGTGGACGTTGCGAAATATTATGAACAGGTCAATCACGCAGGGGCCGGAACTAATATTGCTCATCTGTTACCGCAAGGTGGATTACGACTGGCCGTCATGGGTAGCGAACGCCGCGAACCTACCGAAAAAGAGCTCGGCGAAATGCTAAAGCTGGCTGAGAAAGCTATGCAGGACGGCGCATGGGGCATGTCAACCGGCCTCATCTATGTCCCCAGCTCTTACGCCGATACCGAAGAGCTGGTGGCCATTGCAAAGGTCGTCAGTGAACATGGCGGGATCTATGCAAGTCATATCCGTGGAGAAGGTAGTGTCTTACTTGATTCTGTTCAGGAGGCGATGGACATCGGCAACCAGGCAGGCTTGCCGGTCCATATTTCACACTTTAAGTCGAGCGGGCAGAACAACTGGGGATTGGTACGTGTGGCGATCAAGGTAATCGAAACTGCGCGGCAACAAGGGCAAATCGTCACAGCCGATCAATATCCATATCGAGCATCGAGCACTTCCCTGAGTGCCACGCTTATCCCCACCTGGGCGCGAGCCGGTGGACGTCAGGCAATGTTAAAACGGTTAGACTCTGAAGAAGATGGTGAAAGAATACGTCAAAGTATTCGAGACGGTTTAAAACGTCGTGATGGAGGGGCAACGATCAAAATTGCCCGCTGCTTCAAACAGGAATGGGTAGGACAAAGCGTCGCTGAAATCGCCAACGCTACCCACCTGTCTGGTCTGGAGGTTGTAGAAAAGATCGAACGTAATGGCGGAGCTGCGGTCGTTAGCTTTAGCATGAGCCCTGAAGATATTCGATACGTCATGACAGTTCCCTGGGTTGCTACCGCTTCCGATGGACGTGCTTATCTGCCCGGAGCTGATAAACCTCACCCTCGCAGCTATGGCACCTTTCCAAGAAAAATTCATCAGTTTGCTCAAACTGAAAAAGTCATTAGCATCGGGCATGCTATTCGAAGCTCCACTTCGCTGCCAGCTAAGATATTGGGGATGAAGGATCGAGGCATCATCAAACCCGGGTTGATCGCAGACATTGCTGTTTTCAACCCTGGCAAACTCAAAGATACAGCAACTTTTGATGATCCCCATCAGTACTGCGAGGGAATCGAATATGTATTTATCGATGGCCAGCTATCCGTCTATCGCGGTAAAGTGACCGGCGGTTTGCACGGACGAGCTCTACGTATGAAATAGTGAACTAAACACCTATTAGTTTTCCACAGAGTTCTGAAGCTTTCAGGCTAACCAGTGGTATCGCTGTGGATACCATACAGACGTGATAACGTAATAGGATTTTAAGATGGATATTGATCGCATACTTCCACGACAGCGCCCTGCAGAAAAAATAAAGGGACACCAATCCTGGAGGAATCTTGCCTTTCTCCACTGGGAAGTTCCAGTGGAAGAATTAGAACGTCTGCTACCTGAAGGACTTCAGCCGGATCTTTTTCAGGGCAAAGCTTACGTAGGATTAGTCCCGTTTGAAATGAAAAACATACGGCCTGCCTGGTGCCCTAAGGCTTTGGGCTTCAATTTTCTGGAGACCAACGTCAGAACATACGTGCTTCATCGTAATGAACCGGGCGTCTTCTTCTTCTCGCTGGATGCTAGTTCACTGACGGCTGTAAAAATAGCACGATGGATGTGGCACCTTCCGTATTTTCACTCGGGTATGACCTTTTCAAATGAGCGAACCGCCTATGAATACGGACTGAAGCGGCCAGACAATATCCAATCGAAAATCAAAATAGAGGCGGGGCAGCCATTACCTCCAAGCCAACCCGACTCACTGGAGTATTTCCTTTTGGAACGCTATCTACTTTTCACTCCACTCAGAGGGAGAATCTTACGTGGCCAAGTGCATCATGTCCCTTACCCCGCGTGTCACGCAAGTTTAGTCGACTTCGAGGATCAGTTACTAGAAGTCAATGGATTTACAGCCCTAAATTCATCACCGGATCTTGTACACTTCTCTACCGGAGTTGATGTCGAAATCTATTCGCTAAAACGAACCGAATAATTCTAATCAACAACAGTTTTAACCGGTGCAAAAACACATCAGGGGACAATGCATTACATTGCATTGTCCCCTGAAATGATATTCGAACAGCTCAGGAACATTATGTTCCCAACACAGTCATTTTAGTGCTCGTGAGCATGACCAGCGCCTGAACCTCTGGACTCGGCATACTCTGCATCACCGAAATGCCCGTGTGGACAAACCACAGCAACAAATCGGGCAGGTTCCACACTTACATCAATCAATGCGATGTAATGGTTATATTGATTCTTGGCAACTCCGCCTTTGTAGGGAGCATCTCCAAGATTCGTAAATAGTCCGCCGCCGACGAGACTGGAAGCGTCTCCTATACCAAGGGCAACTAAGACCGAAGTTTTAGTACCACCGACGAGGAGGTTGTTATAACCATTATCCCCAGCA
>Ga0315315_10005249_pt1 | contig 11944 bp, 8 predicted proteins | sample M140m3416metaG_FD_203699 | JGI IMG/M metagenome (GOLD analysis project Ga0315315, IMG submission 203699) | Ammonia-oxidizing marine archaeal communities from Monterey Bay, California, United States - M1 40m 3416 | ecosystem: Environmental > Aquatic > Marine > Intertidal zone | place: USA...
CCATCCCGATTTCTAAATTCATATCTCTGTGCCATGTTCTTTTTCCTCTCACGACGAAACTCCCTCTTCCAAGAGATTCTCCACTTTCAGTTTGTTTAGATACTTGACTTGGTCGAACATGGAAAGCGGTTGCTGCGGCGCCTCCACTACCCCATGCCCTAGACCAGCAAACTGCGATCTGAGCGGCTTGAGCAATGATATTTCCATCAAGTTCTCTAGCATCATCTACTCCATCACCTAAATTTTGAGCTATTTGCATTGATTTAATACCATTTTGTGATTCAGAGATGTCACCCATTATTGTGAATCCATCTTTTAACTTTAATGAGCATGAGGGTGCACCGTGTAAATCTGCATGAATATACAAATCATTAGAATTTAGATGTTTCCTGACGATTGTATCGTTCCCTCTTGCGTCTCTTCCTCCAACAATAATATGGCCATTATCAAGAATTGCCCACCTATACTTTTCAAACCAGAATTTTTTACTTCTCTGAATGCCCCTTACTCTACCTGCTGCGACATCCTTCTTCCTTCTTTTTTCTTGTTTTGATTTTGCGTTTTCTGTATTCTCTAGTGCCTTCCTGGCACCTTTTGATTTTTCTTTTAGAGTTCTTGCATCTTGGAAGTATCTTTGTGCATTTTGATGCACCGTTTTATTTGCATATAGAGTGACGCTTGCGCCTGGTTCACCCTGTTCGTCAGGTAGAAATGCAACGAAAGTACCTTTTTTCGGATCCAATCTATCAATCCATTGTATTTCCCTAACTTTTTCTGATACTTCCTGCCAAGTGAATTTAGAAATAGCTTCATTGAATTGACTCATAATAGTTTCTAAATGAGGCCAATTTTCTTGCATTGCCTTTCCTAATTCTTGATTGATTGCAGCTTGTGATAGAAATCTTCCGATAGCATTCCTTTGCTGATCTGCCCTTCTCTCCAACTTTGCTTTCTTTTCACCTTCATCCTGTCCGATTTCAATGAGTTTTTCTTCTTCTCTTCTGATAAATGCTGAAGCATCATGAGAGCCAAAAGCAGCATCATAACCTGAGCATAAAGTATCTATTTCCACTGATAGTTCACTATCTAGATATTTCAAATCTATCGGGGAAATTTCCTTTATTTCTCCTGACAACTCATCTCTCTCGTTCAAATCGTTTGTTTTATTCCATTTCTCTAAAATTTCTTTATTTTCAAACCACATTCTACTAGAATCATTATTTGCTAATTCTTCAAGAAGACCGATAATTGCAGTATCTAAAACATCCCTCTGTTCATCATTCAGATCCTTTGCTTTGAGATTTTCTTCTAAACTGGCCGAAGCACAAATTGCACTACCATAAATTCTCCCTAAATTCCCCCTTGCTGCCAATGTTCGAATTAAATCATCATCGCTTTCATCAAGTAATTTATCTAATTTCTTCCGATTCATTTCTCTTGGATCAACTGCAGCAGGTGGGGGTACGTATTGGACTCCTCTCTTTAGAGATCTGCTGGCATACTTAGCATGAGTCAAAGGTTGAATAATAACGCCATCATCATCTAAGAGTAGTACATTACCATCTCTAAATAACTCAATAATGAGTTTTAATTTTCCACTTCCATGCTCAAAGGTCATAGAAATGATACGATCAAATCCTAGTTGTTTTACTTCAATTAGTCTAGAGTTATTCATATGTTTTCTTAATACCATTGCAAATTGAGATGGTTGTGAAGGCATAGGTCTGTCCCTTTGTGAAAGATATAGTCTTCTTCCACTTACAATAACTAAATCAGATGATGGCGAACCTTTAGGATTGAGGCGTATTACAACCTGTTCATAGTGAGGTTGGTATGCTTTACGTGCTCTGGCACCAATCATTGATGAAAGTTCACGAACAATTCGTGCAACATCAAATGAAGAAGCCTGTTCACGCATGTCTCTCACTGTTCCGTAAGCATCATCCTTCATCAGGCAATCGCTTTAGTTTATTCATTCAATTCTATGTCTGAGTAGAAAGATTCGATTTCATTGAGAGCTTCTGGCTGATGTGCATATTGATTTGATGGAATTGGAATTATTTCTATATTTGATATCTCCCTAGATATAAATTCAACATCCTTCGTCCCATGTAATTTATCGGATTCAGCGGTTAGAATAGCACAGGGTATATCTATATTTGACAAACTTTCTGGTAATGAATATCCCATTAGATATCTAGCAGAATATCTCATTCTTTCATAGTTCTGTGAAAGTAGAGTTCTTCGATATCTAATCTTCTGTCCTTCTTCTTCCACTTTCCTTTCGACTGCCCATATTGCAATTCTAATAAGCCATTTTAATGTAAATTTAGGTAATGGCAATTTGATTAAAATTTTTGCCCAAAAAGGAAACCTAAATTTTTGATTAGGTGCTAGAAAAATCGTACTCTTACCCGATATATTTCCCTCTTGTAATCCATGAATTATAATAGTGGAGGCTAAAGATGATGAAAACAAATGGAAATCATCATCCAATTCATTCTCCGATTGTAACTTTCCGATTATGGTCTCTATATCTTCTATGTATTTACTCATAACGAAATCTTTTGGTTTCATTTTATTATCAAATATAGCACTAGCTTTTTCGCGAGTTTCAATATAAATAATTTTTCTCCTTTGGACCCATTCCGATACTAAAGGTCTCCAACCCTCGAAGACCGACCCCCAACCTGGAACCATTAATATCGGAGTTTTTGATGATTTTTTGACAGGTTTCCAAATAAAAACTCTCAAAGAAAGATTTTCAGAAACTCTGATGATCCTTTCCTCTCCGATAGAATTTGGAAGTTCTGGTATTCCTTTCCAATGGTTATTCATTCAAACACCTTTTGAGATTCAGCGTGATCTTCTTCCGCCACCTGAACGACGACCGCCACCACTTGAACGACGACCGCCACCACTTGAACGACGACCGCCACCACTTGAACGACGACCGCCACCACCTGAACTACGACTGCCACCTGATGTTCTTGTTGATCTTGTCCTTCTGGTTATTCTCCTACTCCTTCTACGATGGAACCAAGGTCTCCTATGCCAAGGTGTACCATAGTAAACTCCTCCTAATAATGCTCCTCCTCCATGATGATGATGTATATGGACATCTCCTCCATCTACGGAAGACTGATTATATTGTTCATTATTACCTTCAAAGTACATGAAAAAAATCAGCCCTAAAATCATTGGTAATAAGCAGCAAAAAGCAATAAAGAATAATACAGGACCTAATTCACTAGGTTCTTCAAGAGTACTGGAGTCTTCATTTTCAAACTCATACCAAACCATTACGCTTGAATTTACTGGTAATGTTTCATTCTGAACAATTTCCAAACAATAATCATTCCAATTTCCCAGAAAGTAATCATAATATTCTTCAAAATACGTGATTCCATTTACAGTGTAATTATAGTAAACATCCGCGCCACAATCATAAGTGTATGTGTAAATACAATCATAATATTCGTCATAATATTCGTCATATAAACAATCTTCGAATTCTATTTCATCTTCCCACCATTCAGTACCTTCCAGAACAATTCCCTCGGTAGTTTCCCATTTTTCATCAACACTAGGGGTTAGAGAACCACCAATAATCATCCCAACGAATCCTAATGCAACAATAATAGTCAAGAACAAATATCCTGGATCATCTGTCATCCAATCAAATAGCCCTTTATTTGCTTGGACTCTTGGAGGTTCCTGAGTAACAGGGGGGGAGTCGTTGGCCTTAGCCACAATAGTTTCGTCCTTCAGCCTGCTTAATTCAGCCTCATGTTGCGCTTGGGCCATTTCTTCTTCTCTTTTGATTCTCATCATTTCAGTGTGATTCATCATCTCTTCAATGGTTTCTTTTGACGATTCCTTCTTCTCCTCTTTACCCCACCATTTGTCTTCACTCATGAGTAATCGCCCGATTAACCCTAGAAGTAACAATTATTCATATTAACTGCATCATCTCTCATTTAACGCTGAAAAAATGAATATTTGCCATTTTCATGAATAATTTCTCCAGATTCAATATGCCCTTTCAAATGTGACAAAGTCTGATCAATCAAAAGTTTAGGGTGAGCATTCGGAGTATCTTCATATGATTTTTTAGCGATTCCTTGTAAATCAGAAAAATCTTTCACAGCATCGAGTACTAATTGATGCCTTTTACTTCGATGCTTGATATATCTGTTCAGTAATTTTTCAGGATTGGCTGAAAACGGGCCATGTCCGGGGAATAAAAGAGGAGGATTTAATTCTTTCATTCTCTGTAAACCCTCTAGATATTTATTCATATCTCCATCAGTTGAAGGAACAAGAATTGTACCAATTACGGTTACATTATCTCCACTTACAATACCTGCATCTCCAACCAAACAGATGTGACCTGGGCAATGGCCAGGAGTATCAATTATATTCCAACATTCTGAAGAATTATTCCCCTTCAATACGAATGAATCATTTTCTTGTAAAATCTTATTGTTTTCTAGTTTTGAAATAGCCTCTAGAGTTTCTTTACTAGCCCAAATTGGCGCCCTATACATTTTGTCAATTTCTTCTAAATTACCAATATGGTCTTGGTGTTTATGTGTGAAAATTGTTGCTATGATTTCACTTCCAGATAATTTTATTTCATCTATTTTTTTAGATAATATCTCTAAGGCATCTTTACTTCTAGCAGCAGGGTCTATAATTACTCTTTCTCCACCTGGAACACCTAAAACATAGCAATTTGTATGAGTTGCTGGAGGTAGTGTTTGGGTAGGTAATGGTATGCATTCAACACCTGGTGCGAATTCTAAGATATGATATCCTTCTGAAGGATTTATTGAAAGTTTATCAAAAGCTGATGTCAAATCTCCATTTTCCTCTAATGATTCACAAATATCTCTAATCAGTGTTACTTGAGGAGGTGGTAATCTTACCTCATGATTTAGCCATGATTGCAGGAGATTTTCTGGTTTCCACCACCTATATTCATCAAACTCAGACATACCTTTTGGAAATCTTGGTTCAATTTTTGAATCTCCGATAGAAAGATGATGGAATGTATTTGTAAATCTAATCGGTGCGAATGGTGGCATAGTCCTAACAGCTATAATTTGTGAATTAAAATTATCAATTTTTATTTCTCCATTTTTAACATAATATGCCCATTTTTCCTTATTAATACATATCTTCTCTTGAATTTCTTCATTAACTAATTCTAGTGATCCTTTACCATCAGGAGAAAATCCTATTTCTTCAACAAGCTCTCTCAGTAAGGTAATACTTGTTACTGGATCTTGGGTGTTTGCTAACCATTTTGGATTTTCATCAGAGGCTCTTCTATCAGTGCGACTGACTCCACCTCCTGGAAACGCCCAGAAGTCGGGAAAAGAAGGTACCTCTGAGACTCTATGACATAACAGTATCTCACCAATATTTCCATTCATTCTACTTACTATTAGTGAAGCAGATGGCCTGGGTATTGCAACATTAGCCTTGGGTAAAACCACACCCTCGGGCAATTCATCCATGAAGCCTCGAGGTGGTCAATGATTTCAAACCAGCCTGTCGAATGACTCAAGTCTATCACGTTAATCGACAGTCATGATTGACTACGTGCCGATTAGTCACAGAGATAATCAAAATGGCACAAAACTTTTCGAAATTTTAATGCCTAGATTCGGTCTTGGCGTTTGGCAGATGAATGATAACGAATGTAAGTCCTCTATTCTCCATGCATTAGATAACGGTTATCGACTAATTGATACAGCCACTGCCTATGGTAATGAAAATGCTGTTGGGGAGGCAATTAGAAGTTCAAAAATACCTCGAGATGAGATTTTTGTAGTAACCAAACTAAGAAGAGTCCATGCTACTGGTTTTGATGAAACAATATCTCAATGCCGAGAAAGTCTTCAGCGTCTCGGTCTTGATTTTGTTGATTTGTATTTGGTACACGCACCTCCTGAGAATATTTCAGTCCGTGGAGAGGTATGGAGAGCTATGGAAGCATGTCTTAAATTAGGATTGACCAAATCAATAGGAGTTTCAAACTATGGAATTGAACATCTCGAGGCTATGAAAGAATATGCAACTATCTTACCTTCTGTAAATCAAATTGAAGTACATCCATGGCTACCAAGGTTAGAATTAAGGAAAGCGAATGAGAGAATTGGAGCTATTACTATGGGATACTCTCCGCTGGCCAGAGGGCACAAAGTTACAGATCCTAATCTTGCTTCTATTGCCCAATCTATTGGCTGTACCCCTGCTCAGGCTGCAATAAAATGGGTCTATGATAATGGTTGTATTACAATACCTAAATCAAGTAATCCTGCTCGTATAATTGAAAATATAGATTCTCTTAATATCGATATCTCTGATGTTATTGAAGACTTTTCTTCACTTGAAGAATCATATATCTCAGGATGGAACCCTACAATTGAACCGTGAGTGATTATTATGAAAGAGCCTCAAACTATTGAAGAAGAATTAGCAATTATCGCTGCAGCATTAGATGCAGGAATAGATCCTTTTCCTCCAAGAAAAGAATCGAAACCTCGAGCAAAAATTGCTCTAGGTTGGTTTATGATAATAATCATGATTACTTGGGTTTCGGATATTCTTTATCGTTCAATTTGATATTAGTTATCAAATGTCATTGTATAAACATCTAATGGACTTTTGTAGTATGAAAAATCATTTGAACCTTTCATTTTGAAATATAAGGTATTGTCTAAAGAACCTAATAATCCTCCAATTGCATTTTCAAATGCACCTTCTTCCCAAATTATTTCATCCATTATCATAGTATTTGCTTCCCAATAATAATGATGTAGTACTGATATAGTGCCAAGAAATCCATCAGAATTAGTATGTTGAGATGTCCCTATGAAGTATAATCCGTTTTCAGTTACTATCGGTTTACTTGAAATAAGTATATAGTTTGAAGAAAATCCGTCCAGAGTTTGAACAGTACCTTGCATTGGGTATTCCCAAGTCAAATGCTCATGATTTGCTATCATAGCTATTTGCCCACTAACATCATCACTCTCAGCACTGAAGTATATCGCTCCATTAAATTCTGTCAAATAATTAGGATTACTACCCTCCGATCCTTGCAATATATCTTCTACCATTTCAGTCCCTGCCCAGCTTCCATTAGTTTTCCATAACTCAGTCCCGTGTATGGCATCATTTGCTGTGAAGAAAACAGTGTCTCCACCCACTAAAGTAAATTGAGAAGGATTACTTGAGCTCTCGTTAATTGCAATATTTTTCAGTAAAGTTGTTCCTTCAATGCTTCCGTCAGTTTTCCACAACTCATTACCCACAATTCCATTATTAGCTGCAAACAATATATCGCCATCTAATCCTATAAATTCTATATCAGAATCAAATAAGAAAGAGTCAGCAGCGCCTTGATTAATATCTTTAATTAGATGAGCTCCGTTTGAAAGTTGTAGAAAGTTAAAATTCCAAATTTCTCGACCTGTTACATTATCATCTGCAGTGAAATAAATCTGATTTCCATCTTGGAAGAAATTTCTTGGTTGACTTCCAACAGCATCTATAACCACACCAAATCCATCTGGAGTAGACATCGGAGTGTCCCCTATTCTGAGATTATCCACTTGCAAAGTTCCTGCTTCTGTGCCATCTGAAATCCATGGTTCTTCACCATAACAAGTCCAATCAGCAGTTGAACAATCGAATGCTGAGAAAACAACCTTATCTTGTCCCGATGGACCAATACTAGAACCTGGGATAACCATTAGGGAATTAATTCCACTATAATCTATCATGACTTCTCCAGTATTTGTTGGGCAATCAAATATATCTTTCACCAAGGTAGTTCCTGCTTCTGTACCATCGCTTACGAACAGCTCTTTGATCAGGTCAGGTACCCCTGCAGTTTGGACAGGACTAGCAAAAAATAACTTCGAATCTCCAGCAACTAATTCTGAAATATCAGTATCCATATTTGCACAGGTTGGACACATTCGAGGTGTTAAATCAATCACCATATAAGTCCCTCCAACTGTTCCATCTGATCTCCATAATTCAGATCCATGAATTCCGTCATCAGCTGTAAAATATAGTACTCCTCCCATTTCTACCATCTGTGCAATCCTCTCATTTCCATTATCGTCTACAGGTGCTACTTTTCCAATTCCTGCCATACAATCTCCAGAAATCATTTGAATTTCTTCATTCCCTAATAATTGGTTATCGGAATTTAAATCCCATCCAATCTTCATTTTCTCAGAGGGTGCTGAATAAGGACAACCTTGTGTGTCTGTAAACAATTGATAAGTTAGTTTGGATATTTGGTCAGTTAAAGCATTGATTGTATTTGTCAATTCAGAAATTTCTTCGAGTGCATCTACAATTTGAGAATTTAATGATAAAGAATCAGTTTCTAGGTCATTTATCTGTTGGTTAAGTTGAACAATATTTGCTTCCAATTCAGAAATCATTGTAGAATTAGAATCGATTACTAGTTGTAATTCTGTTTGTAAGTCATCACGTTGTTCTGTCAGTAAATTTATAGTTTGCTCATTAGTCTCGAGATTTATATATAGACTCTCTAATGTTGAATTAGCAGAAAATAACAACCCTTCCAATTCAGAGGAAATATTATCAATCAGTGCAAGGTTTTCATTCATTGATTCTATTTGATTCGATAAATTATCATTTTCTTGATTTAGATTGATAATTTCATTCTCAAGATTTGTAATAGTATCATTTTTTTGATCTATTTCATCGCTATTCCCTAGACATCCAGAAGAAATAGAAACTAGCATTAATATTACCAAAATTATAGATTTCATTTGACTCATATACTCTGCTGAACATAATGTATTTTTAGTCGTTGCTTCGGCAACGTAATTTTTCCCTTAGATATAATTATCTAAGTCGCCCTGTAAGAATTATTATAATTCAACCAAAATAAAGCACTAAGGCGCACATTGCTAACATTAGTGATGCAGGGGTTGCCCTACTCAGAGGATCACCTCTTGTCTTAAGATGGCAAACTAATGCTCCAGCCATCAAAATACCCATTGCCATTACTGCAAATTGAACTAAGTGAGTATACCATATACCAATAACCAACATAAATGCCAATGATAACTTTGTAGCTCCAACTGCATAAACCGACCATTTAGGCAATCCATATACTGCAAATTCTTCAAAAATGTTCTGCGCATTACCTGCCCGGTAATTCGTATTTAGACTAGGCCTAAAAATCCAAACAGCAAAAATCACCAAAGCTATGATAATTTGTAGGCCCATCACTACCGTATCCATCATAACATTCAATTAGTAATTATCTGTATATACTTTTGTAATTGTTAATCAAGTTGGATTTTTATTTTAATCTCTTAAGTATAGGTAAATACAGATGCAAATGATTCTATGTAGTAACCCCCACAGCAAAGCATGGGTCGGTCGTGGGTCGTTGTAGTTTTGACCTCATTACTAGTCACTTCGGCATCTCCAATTGTTACTGCACAGATTGGTCAACCAGATATTATACAGGAACATTGGTATCACTCATACGCAACACTCACTCTAGATCTGAATGAGTGGGCAGATGATTACTCAGAAATCGTAATTTTATTTTCTATAGGGCAAACAGAGCTTGGAAGAGAGATATGGATGTTACAAATTTCAGACTGGAGCCAAGAAACAAAACCAGATGGTACCGATAAAGAAGTAGCTTATATTGATGGTGGTCACCATGGAAATGAACACCTAGGTACTGAATTAGCTTTTCTTACAGCCGAATATTACATTGAAGGTTGGGGGGACGGAAATCAGGAAGTTATTGAAATCTTACAAACTACTGAGTTGCATATTCTCATCATGTTAAATGCTGATGGAAACGATTTCGATACGAGATGGAATATAAATCAGGTTGATTTGAATAGGAATTATGATCATTACTGGAATACCTGTGATTCCACACAACCGGGAAGTAGTGCATTCAGTGAGTCAGAGACTCTTGCAAATTCAATTTACATGAATGAAGTAGTTTCAGATGCAGACCTCTATGTCACAATGCATACTGGAGTTTGGATCATGCTTTATCCATGGGGGAAATGGCCTGAACAGCCATCAGACTGGGAATTATTCCATCATATTCGGGATGATGTAAATGATAATATCTCAGAGATACCAATCAGAAATGCCAATCAAGGCCTCTATCCAAATTGCGGTACTAGCCGCGATTATGGTTATGGAATTATGGGTTTTCCAACATTCACTTTTGAAACTGATGATGAACAATTCTTGTTAGGGACTGTAGAAGCACTTTCAGATAGGTTGGGGGAAGAATTAGATGTAATGAGGTATCTAATTCAGAATATTTGGTATTGGCGTGCTAGGTTAGTAGTCGAAAATATCGAAATTACAGATAATCAAATTCTTGCTGATGTTTCTAATATTGGGCACGCAAGTACTTCAAATGCCACTTTCCATTATTCTGATTCAAGCGGGAACTTGCTGTGGCATTCAGAGAATTTTGGTGTTAATGCTACGAATCAATCTGAGATTATCGTTAAAACACAGAATCTCAGTTTAGTAGTTGATGGGGTATGGACTGTCCACTATCAAAAAAGAGTAATTGATTCATCGACATGGGTCGAGGAATTAATTGATGAATCAGTGATAAAAATAAATTTAGGTAGTAACGGGCTTCTTCCCGCACCATCGCTATTTATTTATTTACTATCGATAATTACCGCAGCAATATCAAGGAAGAAAGTTCCAGTTAATTAATTGGTAGTCCCTCCCGGATTCGAACCAGGGTCATGGGATCCAGAACCCCACATGATGGACCACTACACTAAGGGACTAACATTAGCCGGACAAGGATTATGTATTTCAAGAAAACCTTAGTTCATCTAAGGCAATTATTTTATTCTGAATCCAGCATTCAATAGTTCTAAGCTTTCTTTACTAGGCCTTAATTGAGAATCTGGTAGAGCCATTAATGGAGTGTTTGTTAATCCAAGTGTTTCCGTAGCTGTTTTCTTATCAGAATCATAGTATAGTAAGCCCGTAACATGTCTTCCTTCTCTATCGGCTTCATGAATTGCACGCAAAGCCTCCACAGGGTCATTTGGATTATGTTCACTTCCAACAGTTTCTAGTCTTAATGTAGATCCATCAAATAACTTGATTTCTTTGAACTCACCCGCAGGTACCTCTACTGCTTCAATTGGTGAGAAATGAGGTATGTAATCTACGATATGTAATACTTCATCATTTTCTTTAACATAATTGTATGATTTGTATGATTCATCATTATTTGCAAATGTAACACATGGTGAAATAACATCAATAATTGCCATACCTTTGTGACTCATTGCTGCTCTTAGTAAAGCTGTCAATTGTTTCTTACTTCCTGAGAATGACCTTGCTACGAAACTGCATCCTAAATTTACTGCCATTGCGCACAAATCAATTGGTGCTTGTTCATTCATTGCCCCTTTCTTCTTTTTGGAACCCTTTTCGACTGTAGCACTATATTGGCCTTTAGTCAATCCGTATACGCCATTGTTTTCAATGATATATACCATGTCAAGATTTCTTCTTATTGCATGAATGAATTGTCCAATACCTATGCTAGCAGTATCTCCATCCCCTGAAACAGCTAGGAATGAGAGATCTTTATTCACCATATTTGCGCCAGTTGTAACTGATGGCATTCTTCCGTGAACGGTGTTAAATCCATGACTCTTTCCTAAGAAATATGCAGGTGTTTTGGATGAACAACCTATGCCACTCATTTTTGCAATACCTTCTGGTTTTATTCCATTTTCCCATGCTGCTTGAATAATTACATTTGAAATTTGGTCATGTCCGCAGCCAGGACATAATGATGATTTCCCACCTTTGTATTCTGACTTTTCTAAATCAATTACATTCAGTTTTAAGATAC
>Ga0315315_10005252_pt1 | contig 11941 bp, 17 predicted proteins | sample M140m3416metaG_FD_203699 | JGI IMG/M metagenome (GOLD analysis project Ga0315315, IMG submission 203699) | Ammonia-oxidizing marine archaeal communities from Monterey Bay, California, United States - M1 40m 3416 | ecosystem: Environmental > Aquatic > Marine > Intertidal zone | place: USA...
TCACATATACTCTGCGATGGGGTGACTGGATGTAATGTCTGTATAATCTCCCTAAGGGACCTGAGCTCCTCAAGTATCTCATCCATCGTCATGAAATGGAAGTGGGGAGGGGGTCACTTAGGTGTCGCGAATACTCATAAAATAATCTTCACATATTTTAGATTATGTGGGTGTTATTTATTGTTTTACTATTATTAATCTTGATTCTGTTGTCACGATCAAAGAAATACTCATGGGAGGACTTTTCGAATAGATTTGGAAACTGTACAGGAGAGATGGGTGTTTATGATTTAACCGAAAAAACAATAGAATCCACTTATCCAAGTAAAAAAATTATAGATACATACGATACTATATTTAAAACAAAAATACCCAAGGATACAACATATATGCTCAAAATAGCCAAATCAAATGCAATGGGGTGTGAGCTTGATATTTTAAATTATGTTAAACCAATAACAGATAAATACAAAAATTCAAACATATTACTTAGAATACAAACAAATCCCTGGAGATACGCACCACATTTCGACAGCTTCGATCAAACGGCTTATATGTTGAGCGGGACAAAAAAATGGATTTTATGGAACGCTGATTTTAAAAGTAAAGATGAAGCTTTATCGTTTAGAGATGATGTAAATAACTTAAACTTCGAACAAATGAAGGTGTATCTCACAAATAAGGGAATATCATATGAAACGAAAATAATGAAACCACACGATTCGTTGTTTATAAAAGGTGGTGTATGGCACTACGTAGAAAATGTAAATACAACAAGAGGTTGTATAATGTTGAATTTACATGGGTATAATTGGTCTCGTGAATTAGATTATAATTTTGGTGACTTGTGGCCAGAACAATCCGAAAGGTGTAAAAATAATCAATTCTACTGACCACTCCACCCGGCCGGACCGCCTTGTTCAGGGAGACCGCCACCACCTGAGCTGCCACCCTGGTTCATATGTGCGGATTGCGCCGCCCTCTCCGCCTCCACCCTCGCCGCCTCCGCCCTCGCCGCCTCCACCCTCGCCGCCTCCACCCTCGCCGCCTCCGCCGCATCATCCAGGCTCTTCTGCGTTGCTGGACATATTGCAGTCGCTGGACATGAGGTTTGTCGTTTTCGTTTCGCGTCACTCTCACCGTAACATGGAGAACCATTATCAGGAACATATTTTTTTGAAGTTTGTCCTTTTGTCTGTGTAATTGATGAAGCCCCCAGATCACATTGTGTTGGACAAGCTGGACTCCAATTCGCATCTAGGGTGCAGTATTCTTCACAATCACGATCTTGGTATATATAATTCTCTGGATCGGGTTCGACCCCACAAGTACCACCATTCCTAGCAGGGGTTATGTACTTCCGTTGTTGTATCTTTCCTGTAGATTGATTACAATCCACACCCACATCCCCCCACGATCCTTCAACACAATCTACAGGGATACGACCACCACTAATATCAGGTGCGATATAATCATCAGATGACAATGCCGCACTTGTCGAGAAACTCAATGAACTGACCACAGGTTCCTCATCGTCAGTTTCCTCATCGTCAGTTTCCTCATCAGTTTCCTCCGCCGCAAGTCTTGCAGCCTTTGCATCATCGTCATTTCCTGGTGTCACCATGATTGATAATACTGAAAATATGAGGCATATGAACATAACAATCACCAGAACCTTAGTCATATTATCTTAGTGTATATCTAGATTTTATTCCTCTTTGATACATCCCTCATAAATGCCCCGATCGAGATTTGTACAGCCCACTGTATGTACTTCATCATCTTCAATCTCTACGAATTCTTCGAAGTTGGTGCCTTCTGGGTAGTAAAAACATTTACTTTTTAAATTTACCGACTCATTGTTACGATGACCCCATATTGGGAATCCTAGGGTCTTCGCTTGTTCGCGACAAAACTCCTGAGTGCCATATCCAAATGGTTCACCACGGGGGTCGTCGACATGCCCACTCTCCAACTTCCCCTTTGCCACACTAATATCCACAGGTAGAGATGGGAAATATTTTTTAAATAAATACGTCTCAACCTTCTCAATCTCTTCAGAAGTTAACATGCGATTGTAAAAGATCACCTCCTTTACAGCCCAGTCACTCGATTGACTTGAAGCATTCGTCCCCATATTTATAGTGATTTGGGATGTTGAACCATATACAGATGGTACTGTAACCTGGTTCTTACCAAACACCGTGAACTTATTGGGTGCATCAACCCCCTGTATCCATGCATGGTCGCCAAAGGAAACTAGTTTTTCAGTCAACCAGGCACCGTGATGAGCTACACCGGTACTTCCATCATGAAAACCCGATAGCCAATTATTGTCCACACCATCAAAAATACGTTTTTTCTCGGTGCCGTTGTAGCGAGCAATCCAAAACATAGTGTAAATACCACCATCCCCCAAAACCTCAACGGGGAATTTTAAACCATCTCCAGTCCCACCATATACATATGTATCCGTCTTCTTAATATTTCCTTTTCTCACAGTCACATCATTACCTTTACCTGATATATCTCCCCATTTTCGTGAAGTTTCATCAAATGAAGCTACATCATATCTACCTGAAAGACCAGAAATGTCTGCGGGGAATTCACCCACAATCGGTGCTACTACTGCTGCTGGTGCTGCTGGTGCTGCTGCCTCTGTATCTGTCTCTGCCTCGGCTTCGGCTTCAGCCTTTGCCTTTGCATCATCTTCTATCTGTATGAACTGATCAAGGAATCCCATATAGTATGCAATACCCAGACCTGCGGAGCTCACGAGTAATAAAAGAATCAATAAGACCACACCACTGGATCCCGAGTTTCGTCTCATATAGTATTGTTATACATTTTTTTTCATATCCTATATTAAATGTATAGACCGATCACAACAGTTCTCATTGAATCTCTTGTCATCGGTATTATGAATCTCGTACTCATCATGGCATTGAATAGATTTAATATCCCACTCATTCCCCTGATTGCTGGTGCCCTTATTCATATTATTTTTGAATATAGCGGTGGAAATAGATGGTGGTGTACACAAACTTATAAAACATGAACTTTATAGAGTGTCTAAACGTTCCTCGGAATCCTCAAGCCATAGTATCCTCTTCTCGATAGTCTCCCTGTAAGTGGCCCGGAAGTCATTCTCTAGGGCGACATACGTTTTACACATCTTTCTAAAATCAACTGGATCCATACCGAGTTCTTCTAGGGTATTCTCTCCGGGAGGGATTCCGTATATAGAATAACAGTGCATCTCAACCTTGTCTCTTACATTCTGAGTAATACGTCTAATAGGACCAGCACTTTCATATTCCTTTTGTAAATAATTAAGCTGTCCCTGTATAAAATCACTATCAAACTGCAACGCCTTTTCGAAATAGTGATCGTAAAAGTATTCAAATATGATACCGGATGATTCTGAACCCACAGGAAGTATCCGGAAGTCGTCGTAGTTGAAGAAGTAAACGGGATCGGATCGTCTGTCGTATGCCTTCTTCAAGAGATTACACACCTCTAAGTAGTCACCTTCAGCAAACTTGGTAGAATTTCTATCTATAATTTGCATGGCACCCAAAAGGTTGTCCATCTTACTTTTACTTAAATTAATTTGTCTAAGTAACTTAACGAATGTATAAAACGTCCTATGACAAGGGTGAATGTCAGACGGGAATTATTCATATAGGTTATGGGGCTTTTCACCGAGCACACCAAGCTGTATATATAGATGATTATATGGAACAAACTGGAGATCTCCGTTGGGGTATAGTAGCGGTTAATCTCAGGAACGAAGGATTTCGGGAAATTGATGACTACATAGTTAAAACACCTTCATCTTACAGACTCGTTCGATCGCATCTAGATTATATCGATTGGACAAAGAATAGAACGATTGCCAAAGCCATGTTAGCTCTAAATAGTGTGCACCTCGTTACTATCACCGTGACAGAAAGTGGATATGCACCCGGGTCACCGCTCTTCGAGTATCTCGCATGCGGTCTCAGAAATAGACGCACACCCATCACTGTGGCGTGTTGTGACAACATTCGTCAAAATGGCCTTGTTCTCGAAACCCAATTTTTGGCGTATTTGTACCAAACAAATCAACACGAACTAGCGGATTGGGTTCGTGAAAATGTTACGTTTCCCTCATCTATGGTTGACCGAATAACACCTAGAGCGACCAATAAACTTCGTGGAGATGTAGAACATATATTCCCCGGATTTGGTGAAACTGTCGTTCAAACTGAGGACTTTACACAATGGGTCATTGAAGACAATTTCACTTCAGATTTCCCCAATCTCACTAAAGTTGGGGTGACGGTGACAAAGGACATCAAACCTTACGAAGAGACCAAAATTAGGGTATTAAACGGTGGTCATACATCACTCGCATACCTTGGTGCACTTTCTGGTTACACAACTTTCGACGAAGTCATGAATAATGAGACACATAGACAACACTTTAGGCAACTCCAAAAAGAAGAAATTGTACCCTCCCTAGATATTGATCTCCCCTTTGATATTTACGAATATGTAGACAGTGTCGAGGAGAGGTTTTCGAGTGCCACTAATCTCGACGAACTCGATAGAATTTGTATGGATGGGTTCACAAAATTTCATACATTCGTGGTTCCGTCTCTGCGTGAGTGTCTCAAACAGGGTAAACGACCTGTGCAAATTTACAAGAGCATAGCGGCGTGGTATATATACTCTAGGAGATTTGCAAGAGGGTGTAAGCGAATCAAATACAGTGAACCAAACTGGACCCTTCTAGAACCCCTCTTACGAGAAGGAGCGATAGATCAATTTGTCTCGAATGAGAGGCTTTGGGGGGATATTCCAAAAAAATATATCACATTCACAAGAGATCTAAAGTCTATTCTACTCTCTCAGACGTATGAACGAGAGATTGATATGCTCGGAGAATACTAAGCACTACGTAGGTCTCTAAATGATTTGGATGTAGATCCCTTCATTAATTTTTCGAGCGTCTCATATTCATCAGTGAGATCATCTATAAGTTGAGCTTTTGCGCCGTAAATCCTACCGTCTCGAACTTTGAGTCGTAATCGAAACATCTCAGTGTAAAATATCTTTAGTTTCGTCTCACTCATTTTACCATGTGATTCCATTCTCGTCACGAAGGAGTGTAACTTTTCACACTTCGTAAGGAGAACGTATAAGCGTTCCTTATGAAACGCAACGTCTTTGGGTACCTCAATGTATCTCTTCTCACCACAATCATTCACCGCCTCTATGACCTCCTTATTCATGATTCGTTCGGCGAGACTTTCTTGTTCGGATGAAATAAATTTCGGGGTAAAGAAGTTGACAATCGATCGTATATAACCGGGCATTGCTTCTTTGGTGCTGGAGGCGGTTCAATGGGTACAGTGCAGTATAGAACTTCCTCCCAAATTTTTCGTTGTACGTCAGGGCACAGGGATGCTGTGGCCTGAAGAAAGGCGATTCTTAAATTGTCCGAAGCAACACCCGGTATTCCGAGTGGGTGCTTTGAGTGTACAAAAAGGTCGTTGATGGGGATTGTGAATTCAGTCATCTTTACTTTTCTTCAATAGTCTCTACACTTAGGTTTCGTTCAATCGAAAGTTTCTCAAGCTCGATGTCGAGCCAAATGCGGTACGGGGCATCCCAAAGTGCCATCTTGAACCACCTGTAAATATTAACGATGTACGTTGGACCCATACTAGTCGCGATTTGATAAATTGCTTGGGGGTACATTACTCTCGTGTAGATTCAATTCTTTAAACACATCTACACCGACTATAATTGTAAGTACCACGTTCATTATGATGGTAAATTTCGCGATCGGTGGAATCATATGTTTACAATAAGCATCCTTGTTTTATATCCTTTGTTTTATCAACGCAAGTTGTGACCCAACCAGTTCCACCATCACCGGTAATACGGGAACCTGTAGCCGTGTAAACCCTGCATGCCTTGGTCATGACTGGATTCTCTTCGGCATCCACTGCGGGTTGATCATTAACAATCTTCTGTACTGAAGCCTTGTAAGCCACAGCTAAAAGACTGTCTCGATCCACATCGTCACCCAATTCTGCGTCTGGTAACGCGTCAAAACATCCTTGGATGCTTGTTTTTGGTTTATCCTCATCATCAAGAGCAATGTCAAAGGCAGCGAAATTATCTTCACCGAAGTTGCCAGATAAGATGTAACTAGAAACACCAGCATCTTCGAGAGTGACAAGACCCGTACTAAGTATGGAAGCCACACTCGAGTCAGTAATCATCTTATCAACACCGTTGTACCCAAAAAATAACTCCATATCATCTTTGTCCATATAAGACATCGCATATACATCACCGATCGATGTGAATTTAATCTTGTAAGGTTTGAGAGATTTGGGTGTGGTAGGCTTTTTTGTTACAAATTTTAAACCACCGTTGTCATACTTCATGTATTTCTTTTCCCCCTTGGAAAATAAAAAGTATGTTTCGGTCTCACCCTCAACAGCCTCGAGAGTGATCACCATAGCATCTGAACGAGTGCCATTTGTGCTGACAGTGAATTTTTTGCCGTCCGTTTCGGGGGTGATCACACCAGTTTTAGTACCTTTGACAACAATAAATTTATCACCAGCGAGGGAGTGGGTGCCACCGCCTGCTGGTGTTTCCGCAGCCGCATCGGCAGCCGCATCCGCATCCGCATCCGCATCCGCAGCCGCAGCCAGTTCAGCCGCCGTAGCCGCCGCAAGCCTTGCAGCATCAGCCTCGGCCTCGGCCTCAGCTAAGTTAGTGGCCTGGTTGTTTATGTACCAAAAGGCAACACCCGCGGCCATCACGATTAAAAGAACAATGAGAATAATCGTGGTCGTATCCATAATTATATTATGTCAACTTTTTTTTTCGTGAAATATATTAGAATGTCCTTGGACGATATACCAAAAAAAGTTCAATATGTTATTTTAGATTCGACGTTTGTAAATGGAACGAATAATACTTTTTCACTTGATCTCACTCTTGAATCTAATACACATGTTGAGGACATGGGTAGAGTAATGGGTATTAAAATGGTAGATTTTTACATTACACAAGTTGGTGAAGCAAGTCCTGGTGCTTCTCTGAGTAATATAGCCAAGTTTGTAGATGTCGTTTGCCCTGATATACCAAAGGTTGCGCAAATCCTTGATGAGAGACATGGTCAGATTTTAGCTCGTGTTCCCCTGGAGCGCCATTTCGCTAAAGATTCAAGTACAGTTCTCCGTGATAAACAATGGAAACGTTTCCAACAAAATACAAATTACTTCAATCCTATATCTATCAAAAAATTAAACTTCAACATATACGAACAACAAGATGATGGAGATTATGTAACTCTTCAACCAGACTCAAAATGGTATATGATTCTTGAGATTACCACAGTAAATGTAAAGGAGAAACCAAAAGATCGTGAACTTCAAATTCTTCAAGCACTTGAAAAACTTTTGAAAAAAATTGATACACTCAATCAAAATGTCAAAAAACTTCCTGATAAACCTCCAGATGAAAACCCTAAAAAATTTTCATTTGGTATTTTGGTCGCCATTATAGCATCGTTATTGGGTGGATTTATTTGGTGGGTTAATAAAAGTTCTGCGTAAAAAGTATGGGAGGTAAAAAGGGTCGCAAATTTTCACTCTCATCGTCATACGATGAATCTGACTACTATTTCGAGGGGGATATGGACGGAATCGAACATCCAACTGTAACACCAAAAAGTGAAAATCAAAAGAATTATAATAGAGCTCTGTATAGTATTAGTAAACCGATGGTATTTGCCATAGGTCCAGCAGGAACGGGTAAGACCATGCTAGCATGTTACGCCGCCATAGCTGGATACGCTGACAAAACCTTCAAAAAGATAGTTCTAACCCGACCCGTTGTATCAGTAGAAGAAGACATCGGATACCTTCCAGGAACTTTAGAAGAAAAAATGGATCCATGGACGAGACCTATCATGGATGTGTTTGGAGAATTTTACAGTCAAAATGATATTCAATATATGATGAAGGAAAAAATCATAGAGATATGTCCTTTAGCGTATATGAGAGGGAGAACATTTAAAAATGCTGTTGTGATTGCCGATGAAATGCAGAATTCAACACCAAATCAAATGAAGATGTTGTTGACACGTGTAGGTGAAGGTTGTAAAATGATCATCACAGGTGATCCTAAACAACATGACAGGAAGTATGAGGATAATGGTCTAAAAGATATTTGGTCGCGTTTAGAAGGTAAGAATCACAAACGTATTGAGTGTATAACATTTGATTTTGCAGACATCGAGAGAAGCCTAATCGTGCGGGATATTCTTGAGATTTATGGGGATTCCTCATCGTCGAAAGCCAAGTCTCCATAGAGGTCTTCCAACGTTTCGAGGGTCTCTTGCACATCTCTGAGTGAAGACTTTGTGGATCGTAGATTCCACCTTGCGAGTCGCTTGAGCTTAGCATGACCACGCTTATACTTTGCAATCTGTTCCCGAAGGTGGTGAAGTTCGTCTACGTCTGGTGTGTTAATCACGTACCTGTGTTTTCGAGGGTTGACCCGCTTCTTCATTGGGTCCTTGTCTGCGGTGTTGTAAATACGAAGCGGTGCAATAGCCAACATGTATTTATAACGTGTCTCAGAACTTTATATATATTTAGGCCGAAACGACAACCTTCTTCTTCACGGGAGCCTTCTTAGGCGTCGCGACAGTCTTGGGAGCAGCAGCCTTGGGAGCGACCTCCTTGGGAGCAGCAGCCTTGGGAGCGACCTCCTTGGGAGCAGCAGCCTTGGGAGCGACCTCACCAGCGGGACCAGGAGGACCGGGGGGACCAGGGGGACCAGCGGGACCGGCGGGACCAGCGGGACCGGCACCACCACCACCAGTGCCAGCATTATCAATCAGCTTGAGAATGAGATTGTAAAGACGAGTCTTATCGAGACGGGTGCGCTTGAGTTCATCTTCGACTTCTTTGCGTAGAGATTCCATTGTACTATATATATAAAAGAGAGATTATCTTTATATCAAATGATCGTGATCGGTCCTGCACTTAATAGTGGAATTGGAAATCAAGCGGTAAAATATGTGAAATTATTTGACCCAAATTCTAACTATTACGTTTTTGGGAGTAAGCTTCCTGAATGTGAACGTGGCCTGATTTATATGCTGCCAGTTAGTCCTCACATGGAATATTTGAAGTATGTCAGAACTCGAGTAAAAAATCTTGTGTGTATGACCATTTGTGAAACGGAAACTGTACACGAAGATTATGGTCTTATCATGAAAGAATTCAAAAAAGTCGCCGTACCAAGTGAATTCTGTAAGAAGGTTTTTTCAAGGCAATTTCCTGACAATGAATTCTACGTGATACACGCACACATTCCCACACCAAAAGAAAAACCATATACATTTTACCATATTGGCAACATTGCAGATTCTCGTAAGAAATTTAGAGATGTATTACAAGCATTCGTTCGTCTGAATGAACCAAACACACGTCTCGTCGTGAAAGCTACATGCAACCAACCGATTCAAATTCAGTTTCCACGTGTTGAAGTAATTAACGACCTCCTATCAAATGAAGAAATGGATAATCTTCATAATCGTTGTGACTGTTATGTAAGTTTTTCACATTCTGAGGGTATTGGTATGGGTGCAGTTGAAGCGGCACTTCGAGATAAACCTGTCATTATTACGAACTATGGTGGTGCACCTGAATACGTAAAGACGCCATATACGATTGATTGTGAACTTCAAGAGTTGGAGAGGGATGATTTTCTCTTCAAAAAGGGTATGGTTTGGGGTAATCCGAACTTTGACCAACTCTTGGAGTTTATGAGACATGCGTATGACAACCGTGTTCGTCACATGGAACACGAACACACAAAAAAAATAGTAAGTCGAGAAAATATTCTAGAGGAGTTCATCTTGAATGTAATTGGTGGCGAAAACGATAAGTCCGATGAGAATGGTGCCACTCATCATTGAGTCCCTCTGCGTGATGATAGTCATCACGAGATCATCAAGAACTTGGATACCAGATGGTTTTGTGGCTATGCGAGGTACGAGGGTGCTGATAGTGATGTAAAGTGCCATCGCTATTATTACAGGTCTAAGACTCTCCTGGTCTAACATCACGTTTCTATTAGTCGGTGATTTTAATTCTGCTCACATCTACTTTGGTTCCCAATTGTGCATTCTTTACACTGTGTTTTTTACAGTACTCCCCACACGTAGCTCTAAATGCACAGGGTTTGCCACTCATCGTCGTCGCGCAGCATATTTTTTTTCCTGTCCTCTGATTATTTACCACTTCTGGTGGTTTATCAATCACGATCGTTTTTCGTTCTTCTTTCTTATTGAAATGTTCCTGATACTTTTTCTTCATGATCCAAGTCGCATTTGCAAGTTTGAAACATAGTTCATTTGGTTCGCTGACTCGGTACATCTTAGCCGCATCAGCGAGGCAACGCTGCCACATTTCATCACGAATGATTTCCATTTTTGTTTCTTATTTTTATAATTAAGTGACCCCACTTAGGCATTTCCTGCAATTTCTGAAAGATATATATCAGATTGACCAGCAAAATCTGGGAATTGGTCGACCGTTTTTTTCGTCGTCATATCCTGAACATTGAATATATGTTCCACAAACTTCTTGACATCTATACCACTGGAATTGTGAATTTGTGTTTCGTTCGCGATATCTTTGAGAGCGTGGACATAAGCCGCGGCATAGTTCCCATGACGCACCGACATAACTGGGGAGGAATCCTGTTGAGCCATTAAGGCATATTTAGCTGACTGCTTCACCAACTTTTCTATGCACTGCTTCATACCCCTCGAACGATTTTGCATCATCATCATGAGAATGATAATGGCCACAATGAGATACAAGTACATCTCTTAAGGTATCTAAAGAAAATATTATGTTAATTTAAATGGAATCTAGACCCGAACCACCTAAGTGTGGTGAATGTTTTCCTATGCTACGAAAAATCCGAGATACAACGCCAGCAGATGACCGTAGAGGTTTTTGGAGATGGATGTTCCCTAAAAGGGTAGTACGTGTATTAAATCGGAGTGAGTATAGGGGTTATGTAATAATAAGTCCAACACGGGAATCGGTTATATCAACATTAACCCTTCCGAAGGGGGGTGGAGTAAATTATGAAAACAATGCCGTGACGATCCAGAAACAAAGAAAATCACTTGATCCAGAAAGTGATGTAGAATTTTCTATTGAAACGAAGAAAGTCTATGTGACTGTATTCATAGAAATTGATGAAGATAAATGGGTATGTTGGAGAGAAAATATTTATGTCAACGCTTGTCGTGATGATTTTATTATTAAAAAACTTAACGACATGGATTTAAAAAAAGTGGTCGGTGCTCGTTATACATATAAAGAATTCGAAGAATTGTTGAAAAAGAAAGTATCAACTTAAAATATGGCAGTAGATAAAGATCTATTCATAGTGATGAACACTATCGATGAGGTGAGGGACCAGATGTCAGAAGGTAAATATCTCGAGACATGTGACGCTTTACGACGAATACATAAAAAATTACGAAGACCTTCTATACCACACCCAACTGAAATACAGATCCCAATAACCAAACAGATACTATTTTTATTCACGGGAACTATATCTGTTTTGAAACTTCTTGAATCTGTAAAAAAGAAAATCAGTACCTAAGTTAGAATTTAAACTTGTTGATTAGTAAAATGCAGTTTTATCCCGATGAAGAAGAAAACCCCGAGTATTGGTGGGACGTTGAATTGGATGATGTACGCTACGAAGTTTATAGTATAGAAAAAGACGAGGATGATCCATATAATCAATATAGAGAGTGGGAAGGTAAAATTTCGAGAGAAAACAAAGTTGCATCTTTCAGGTTTGTTCATCATTACATGATTGATGG
>Ga0315315_10005254_pt1 | contig 11940 bp, 11 predicted proteins | sample M140m3416metaG_FD_203699 | JGI IMG/M metagenome (GOLD analysis project Ga0315315, IMG submission 203699) | Ammonia-oxidizing marine archaeal communities from Monterey Bay, California, United States - M1 40m 3416 | ecosystem: Environmental > Aquatic > Marine > Intertidal zone | place: USA...
CAAACTTTTTTAAATTAATTTTTTTTGCTATCAATGAGCATGTTCTTTTGTTGACTAAATTTGCAAATTTTTTGTCTATTATCCCCTCTTTTTCATTAGGATACTTTTCCAATAATTTTTCAGAAATTACCAAACCTAAAACTCTATCACCTAAAAACTCTAGTTTTTCATTATTTATATTACTATTAAAACTTTTATGAGTTAGTGCTTTTTTTAATAAAAATAATTTTTTGAAATTATATTTAATAATTTTTTCAAATTCTTTTAATTTTTTTTCCATTAAAGTCCTTTAAATAATCTTTCAAGTCTAAAAGATTTATTTATATTCCAAAATTTTAACAAACTACTAATGTTTGTATCGTTAGAAAAAAATATTACCTTAGCCTTACCAACTAAATTAAGTTCGTTAACATATCCAACGCTTTTAAGATATCGGCTATCTTTTGAGCAATCGCGATTATCACCAAGTAAAAAATAGTGATCTAGTGGTACTTTAAATTTTTTTGAATTTTGCAATGAGCCATTTTTTTTATAAACCACTAAGTGTTGTAAACCATTAGGCAAAGTTTCGATATATGTATTAGTTTCTAGTAAAAAATTTCCACATCTTATAACTAATTTTTTTTTACTTTGTTTTCTTAAAATTTTGTTATCATTTATATATAAATTTCCATTTAAGAATTGTATTGTGTCACCTGGCATACCAATCAACCTTTTAATGTAATCTGTTCTATTATCTGCTGGCGTTTTAAAGACAACTAAATCACCTCTTTTTGGAGATTTTGAAAAAAAACGTTTATTAGTAATATCTGGACTAAAAGGAAATGAGTGTTTGCTATAACCATATATATATTTTGATACAAAGATACGATCTCCAACAAGTAACGTTGGTTCCATAGATGAAGACGGTATGTAAAATGGCTGAAATAAAAATGATCTAATTAGAATTGCAATAATTAATGCTCCAACTAAAGTTTTTACATTATCATAAATTAAGTAAATTAATTTTTTATTTTTCATTGTGATATAGTTACAAAAGCAACAGCATATTTTTTTTCATCTGAAAGAGACACCGAAATTTTTGTTTTTTTTTTTTTAAATTTTTTATCAAGAGTTTTTTTAGTTTGACCAATTAATTTTATATACGGTTTCCCTGAATTCTTATTAAGAACGACAATTTCATTAAAATTTATACCATTTGAAATGCCTGTCCCTAAAGCTTTAGAAAATGCCTCTTTCGCAGCAAAACGTTTTGCAAAACAATTAGTACTACTGTTAATCTTTTTACATTTAAATATTTCTTTTTTATTAAAAACTCGTTCGATAAACTTCTTGTTTTTTAAAGAATTTTTCATTCTATCAACGCTAACAATATCTGTTCCGATGCCATAAATGATCATGATTTCAGGATTCTTTTAAATTTTTTTATTGTGGATGACATACCCTGAAAAATCGATTCACCAATTAAAAAATGACCTATATTATACTCTTGTATACCTTTAATTTTTCGTAAAATTTTAGCTGATTCAAAAGTAAGACCATGACCTGCATGAATTTCAAGTCCTAGCTCATTACCTAAATATACTGCTTTTTGAATTCTATTTATTTCTTTTTTGTAATTTTTTTTTTTGTTTATTAAGTTACATAGTTTACCGGTATGTAACTCTACACAATCAGCGTTCAATTTTTTTGCCTGATATAGATCTTTTAAACTTGGTTCAATGAATAAACTTATGCGAGACTTTTTTTTCTTAAGCTTTTTTATTAATTTTTTTAAGAAATCATTTTTACGATTTAAATTTAGCCCTCCTTCTGTAGTAATCTCTTTTCTTTTTTCTGGCACTATACAAATAAAAGGTGGTTTGCTTCTAGCAGCAATATTAAGCATTTCTTTAGTAGCTGCAATTTCAAGATTAAGAGGAATCTTCAATTTCTTAATAATCTTTTTTAAATCTAATTCATTTATATGTCTTCTGTCTTCTCTTAAATGAATTGTAATAGAGTCTGCTCCATTTTTTTCCGCTAATAGTGCTGCCCGTAATGGGCTTGGGTATATTTCACCTCTAGCATTTCTGACTGTCGCAACGTGGTCTATATTTACACCAAGCCTGATTCTCCTCATTAAAGATTTCTGCTTCCAGGTTTGACCGCTTTTATTAAAGACAACTCTTTTGGCAAATTATCTTTACTGTAAGTGGGAATATTTAATTCGACTTGAGAAACAATTTTTTCTTTAATTTCTGATTTGCCATTAGATCTATCTATAATACATGCATAACCTACTATACTCGCTTTATTTAAGGTCACTAAATTTGAACACTCAATGCTGGACTTACCTGTAGTAATTACATCTTCTACAATTAGAACTTTTTCCCCCTTATTAATTTTAAAATCTCTTCTCAATTTAAATTCTCCATCCACTCTTTCTGAGAATATAGTCTTTTTGTTTAAAATTTTTCCTAATTCATAACCAACAATTATACCTCCCATAGCTGGAGATAATATTAAATCAAAATTTTCGATTTCACTTTTAATTTTGCTTGCAAGGGACGCGCATATTTTTGATGCGTAATTAGGTTTACTCATTAATTGAGCACACTGAACATATTTTGAACTATGTAAACCTGAAGAAAGTATAAAATGACCTTCGATTAAAGCATTAGTTTCTTCTAAAATTTTCAAAGATTCTTTTAATGAAAGCATTTTTTTTCTGTTTATGTCGAATTATCTTAAATCTTAAATTACTTTGCTTTATTTGACTTATCAAGTTTGTAAAATTTTTCAAATCTTTAATTTGTAGATCAAATGAGAAGGTTAGATGCTCTTTAGTTCTTTTCATAATTTCTAAATTAACAATATTTCCTTTATTAAGCCCTATAAGTGACGTGATATGACCCAAAACACCTGGTTTGTGAGGCAAATCAACTTCTATGGTGCTTGAATAGTTTTTTTCTATAATTTTTATATTTTCCGTTGATTTATCTTGCCAATATCTACGTATTGCAGATCGAGCTTTACCGGTAGCAGAAGAAGATAACCAATGTAATGATGGTGAAGAATTTTTTGAAGTTTCAATAATTACTAAATCTCCATTTTTTAAAATGGTTTGCAATGTGCTGTTACGCCCGTTAATTATACATCCGATAGCACTATTTCCAACTTTTGTATGAACAGCATAGGCAAAATCAATTGGAGTTGCATTTTTAGGTAGTTTAATTACTGCACCCTTTGGTGTAAAACAAAAAACATTTTCTTGGAACATTTGTAATTTTGTAAATTCATAATAATGTTCAGGGCTGGTTCCTGCCTCGATAATTTCTACAAGATCTCTCAACCAATCATACTCCTTCCAAGAAAGCTCTGAGAATTTTTCAGAAGATTTATACTTCCAATGAGAAGCGATGCCTCTTTGTGCAAATTCATGCATATCTTGTGTTCTTATTTGAATTTCAATTCTATTTTTTTTTGGACCAATCACAGCTGTGTGTATTGATTTATAATTATTTATTTTAGGTGTAGAGATATAATCTTTAAATTTTCCTGGAATTGTAGAAAACCTACTATGAAAAATTCCTAACGTTTTGTAACAATCTTCAGTTTTATTAACTATTACTCTAAAACCTATTATGTCGGTAAGTTGTTCTAAAGATATTTTCTTATTTTGAATTTTTCTCCAAATAGAAAAAGGAGTTTTTTCTCTACCCGTAATTGTTGCTGTAATACCGTTATCTTTTAAAATTTCAATTAATTCGAGTGAAATTGATTTAAAATTATCTTCCGTATTGTTCTTTATAAAATTCAATCTTTCTAAAATTAAATCTCTAGCTGGTTTGTTTAAAACAGAAAAAGACAAATCTTCCAATTCATCTCTGATTCTGTTCATTCCCATTCTATCTGCTAAAGGGGCATAAATTTCCATTGTTTCTTTGGCTTTTCTAATAATTTTATTTCTATCTTTTACAAATTGAATTGTACGCATGTTATGTAATCTATCGGCTAATTTAACTAAAAGAACCCTTATATCTTTAGAAGTTGCTAATATTAATTTCCTAAAATTTTCAGCTTTAGAGTCACTAGATGCTTTATCCTCCAAAGCAGATAATTTAGTAACACCCTCTACTAAATTTGCGACTTCTTCACCAAATTCTTTTTTAACTGTTTCATATGTTACATTGGTGTCTTCAATAGTATCATGTAGTAATCCTGTTGTTATAGTGGCACTGTCTAATTTTAAGTCAGTCAAAATTTTTGCAACAGCTACGGGGTGAATTATATAAGGTACACCCTCTTCTCTTTTTTGATTTTGGTGAGCCTCTAATGCAAAATTATAAGCTTTGTTTAAAGAGTCGGAATTTAAAAATCTATTGTAGGACTTAATTTGATCAATTAATTCATTGTTATTAATCATAATTGTATATTAACATTTTTCTTCAATCTTGTAATCTGTATCCTGGATATTTGACTGAGTTTATTGATCAAAAATTGTACGTTTTTCTTAAATATTGGGTGAGACCAATTAGGATCTATTTGTAAAATTGGATATAAAACAAAGTTTCTTAGATGACATTTTGGATGTGGTAAAATTAGTTCCTTGGTTTTTTTTATCATTTTTTTAAAATCAACCAAGTCAATATCAATTATTCTAGGATCATTTTTTTTCGTAATTATTCTGCCTAATTTTTTTTCGGTTAATTTGAATATATCAAGAAGTCTAAAATAATCATTATCGAAATTAGCTGTTATTCCTACATTTAAATATTTTGGAAGATTTTGATTAGGATATGATGGTGTTTCATAAAAATTTGAAATTTTTAATATTTGTACTTTTGACTCAATTAAAAGCTTAATAGCCAAGTGAATATTTTCAAATCTAGAACCATATTTCGATTCTAAATTAGATCCGATGTTAATATGTATCATTTATTATTTTTACTTAATAATCTTGCTTTTTCTCTATTCCAGTCTCTTGTTTTTTTAACCTGTCTTTTATCGTATAATTTTTTTCCTTTTGCTACTGCGATTTCAACTTTTACTTTACCTTTTAAAAAATATAGTTTTGTAGGAATTAAAGTTAGTCCTTCTTGGTTAATTCTTCCAATAAGTTTGTTTATTTCTTTTCTATTTAATAACAATTTTCTACTACCCTTTGGATCGTGATTATTATACGAAGATTGTCTATACAAAGGTATGTGTGCATTAATTAAGAATATCTCACCATTATTATCTATAGCGTAAGAGTCTGCTATACTTCCTTTTCCATCTCTTAATGACTTTACCTCAGAACCTTTTAAAGATATTCCTGCTTCTAATAACTCTATAAAAAAATAATTAAAACTAGCCTTTCGATTAAGACAAATAATTTTTTGACCAGCAGCTAACTTATGTTTCATTAAAGTAACATAGCTACTTTAAGAGCTTCAGAGACCTTATTTTTTGTTTCTTCTCTTACTTCAACTAGCGGCAGTCTTACTGTTGGATTACACATACCTAATAATGACGCTGCATATTTTACAGGAGAGGGATTGCTTTCAATAAAAAGCGACGTGTGTAATGGTTGAAGTAATTTATCTAATTCAGATGCTTTCTTAACATCTTCTAAGCAAGCTTTTTGAAAATCAGATGCAAGTTTAGCTGCAACATTAGCTGTAACACCTATTGCACCTACACCTCCACGCTTATTAAAATCCAATGCATTGTCATCATTACCTGTTAATTGAATAAATTCTTTTCCAAGAACTTTTAATTGTTGGTCAACTCTATTCAAGTCTCCAGTTGCATCTTTTACACCTTTTATATTCTTTAGCTCGTATAACCGAGCCATTGTTTCAACGCTCATATCTATTACTGACCTGGATGGTATATTGTAGATAATAATAGGAATGCCGACATTATCATTAATTTTTTTATAATGTTGGAAAAGACCTTCTTGAGTTGGTTTATTGTAATAAGGTGTAACCACTAATAAAGCATCAGATTTTGCTTTTTCAGCAAATCTGGAGAGTTCTATAGCCTCATCAGTAGAATTTGAACCAGTGCCAGAAATAACTGGAATCTTTCCCTTACATTCTCTAACAGCTATTTCGATTATTTTTTTGTGCTCATTATGAGATAATGTAGGAGACTCTCCCGTCGTCCCGCCTGGCACAACACCATTTGTACCATTTTCCAAGTGATAATTTATTAATTTGACATAAGTATCCTCACACAAGCTATCACCTGTAAATGGAGTAATTAAAGCTACAATTGATCCTTTAAGCATAAAACAAAATAAGATAAATAAGTCTTAACTTATGACCAATAAATTAATTAGTCTAGTAATAATAACATTAATTTTATTAACTGGTCATAGTTATTCAGAAGAGAAATTCCTGTTCCCAAAAGAAAAGCCTTCAATTTTTAAAAAAATCGATAAAAATAAAGGTCAAAGTTACTCAGAAAATTTACCCCAAGAAAAACCGATAATTAAACAAAAAGAGATTAAAAAAAAAGAGGCGATTATTGAGAAAAAAATTGTAGAAAAAAAAGAAATTAAAAAAAAAGTTGAAAATATTAAAACTAAAAACACCTTTATCTTTCCCCAAAAAAAACCCGCAATTTATAAGTCTACTACAAAGACAGCGGAAAAATCAGTAATTCTAAACCAAAAAGAATTTATTAAAGCAAAAGAAACAATAGAATTTATCAAAGATAAAAAATGGAATAGTGCCCTTAAAAGTGCTGCAAAAGTAAAAGATAAGGAATTTAGAAATCTTATTACTTGGATGTATCTGAAAACTACTAGAAATGGTGCTTCTTTTAATGAGTATAAGAAATTTATTGAGCAAAATGAAGATTATCCTAGATTAAATAGAATTAGGTATTTAGCTGAGGAAAAAATATATTTAAGAAACAATTCACCTACCTCTATAATTAATTGGTTTGAAAAATATCCACCTCTCGGTGGTATGGGCAAAATAAAATTAGCAGAGGCTTACCTGGAACAAAATCAAACAGATAAAGTTCGTAAACTAATAAAAGATGGTTGGATAACAGCTTCCATAAGAAAAAATGATTTAAGTTATTACAGAGCTAAATTCAAAAAATTTATAGACTCAGACGATCATATTAAAAGAGCTGATTACTTAGCTTGGGAGCGTAAATATTGGGATCTTAAGAGAATGTTAAAATATTTACCTAATGACCAGAGGGCCTTATATAATGCAAGGCAAATTTTAATGAGTAATTCTTATGGCGTTGATAATGCTATTTCAAAAGTTCCTCAATTCTTAAAGGAAGATCCGGGTTTAGAATTTGACAGATTGCGATGGAGAAATCGAAGAGGTAGATTGGATGGTTCATTAGAAATATTATATAGAAACTCACTCAAAACAGAAAAACAAATGGTTCGACCAGATAAATGGTGGGAACAAAGAGAAAGTGTTGTAAGAAGTTTAATTTATAAAAAAAGATACAAAACTGCTTATAAAATTTCAAGCGAACACGCTTTATCTGCTGGACCTTCTTTCGCAGAAGCAGAGTGGTTATCTGGATGGATAGCTTTAACATTTTTAAATTCACCGGAATATGCGATTAATCATTTTCAGAATTTCTATAACAATGTTGGTTATCCAATTAGTTTAGCAAGAGGTGCCTATTGGCTTGGAGCATCCTATGAAAAACTTAATGAAAAAGAATTTTCAAACAAATATTATTCTGAAGCAGCAAAATTTCCTATGACATATTACGGGCAACTTGCTTTTAATAAGGTCAATCCTGGTGGAAACTTTGAACTTAAAGATGAAAGTTTTTTTGATCAAGATTACGAAAAAGAGTTTAATAAGAACAAATTAATTAGACATATTATTTTACTTAAAGAACTTAATGCAACACAATTGGGTAAAGATATATTTAAACATTTAGCAGAATTAAATATAGAAAAAGGTAGTGAAGTTTTAGCAGCTGATTTGGCAACAAGTGTTGAAAGATACGATTTTGCAATTCAAATTTCTAAAAAAGCTTCTTACGAAAAAAGATTTTATAACAAATATAACTATCCAATTATCTCTACTCCTAAAGTTATAAATAATAAACCTATGCCTAAATCTGAGGTAATTTTAGCTATTATTAGACAAGAAAGTGAATTTGATAAGAGTGCAAATAGTTGGGCAGGTGCAAGGGGCATGATGCAGTTAATGAAATACACCGCAAAGATAGTAGCGAAGCAGGCAAAACTTCCTTACAGCATTAGCGGTCTGACTCGTGATCCTGAGTATAATATAAAATTAGGTTCATATTATTTTAACTCATTAATAGATGATTATAATGGCGTTTATCCATTTGCAATTGCTGCTTATAATGCTGGTCCTAATAGAGTAAAAACATGGAGAAGAGTAAACGGTGATCCTTCTAAAGGTCAGTTATCATATATCAATTGGATAGAACAAATACGTTTTAAAGAGACAAGAAATTATGTTCAAAGAGTTTTGGAAAATATTAATGTCTATAAATATATTTTGAACAAAGCACCTGTAAAAATTGATAGTTATTTTAATTAATTTTGGCGGAAGAGGAGAGATTCGAACTCTCGGTACGATGTTACTCGTACGGTTAGTTAGCAACCAACTGGTTTAAACCGCTCACCCACTCTTCCATTTAACCAAGCTAATTTAGTTCTAATTATTAATTAATTACCTTATAAATCAATCAAAAAAATGGTCAAATGAAGAAAAATTTATTTAAAGGAATTTCTTTTACAGTTGGTGCTTCTCTCTGGTGGGGTATAATTGGGGTCATATACTTTAAGTTTGTCTCATATGCATCACCCTTAGAATTAACTATTCATAGAACTATTTGGACTGCATTATTATTGATCATTACTACATCCTATTACGCTAAGTGGGATGAATTTAAGGAAATTACTAAACATAAAGTAAATATTTGTATCTTATTTATTACAGGACTGCTTGTTTCAATTAATTGGTTTACATGGTTATACGCAGTAAGTACTAATAATTTATTAGATTCAGCTCTGGGGTATTATATTTTTCCAATATTTAGTGTTTTTCTCGGAATAATCTTTTTAAAAGAAAAATATAATCGAAACAAGATTATCTCAGTAATCTTAGTTATTATAGCATTAATTTATTTTCTAATTAAACTTGGAGAGATTCCTTGGATTGGAATTACTGTAGCTCTTACATTTAGTTTATACGGTTTAATTAGAAAAAAAGTAAAAGTCTCTTCAGATATTGGTTTACTGGTGGAAACTTTACTTCTCACTCCGATTGCTATTATTTTTTTTATTTTTTTGATAAATAATAATTTAAATATTTTTTCTATAACAGAGCCACTTCTCTCCTTTTATTTATTTTGGGCGGGTTTTATGACATTAATACCTCTTTTTTGGTACACAAAAGGCTTCGAGCTAATAGGTATCGGACCAGCTAGTATGATATTTTTTTTAACTCCAACTGCACAATTTTTCTTAGGATTATACTATTTTAATGAACCTCTTGTATTAGATGAATTAATAGCATTTATTTTTATTTGGTTTGCTGTAATAATCTATTTAAACGAACTCCGTAAAGAATAAAATATTACCATTAACAGTTGAATAATTATTGCAATCGCAAAAGAGATAAAAAGTAAATTAGTTTTTATAATCGGGCTGAATAACTCTATTGGTAATAAATTTCCAACTAATATACTTGTTTGAAAATTCATGCTTGGAAAAAATAATAATCCTGAAATTAATGCACTTAAAATAGATAAATAAGACAATCGATAATTAATTTTCTTATTATAAAAGCCGTAAAAAATTGTTACAACTGCTGCACAACAAAACAAATCCGCCAAAAGAAACAAATATAAAATACTAAAACCTTTTGAAGCTAAAACGAAAACTAAAACACATATAAGTATAATCATATAGTTTGTTTTATTTTTAACAGATTTTCCTGATATCAGTTTATTAATTTTTTTTCCATCTACAATTAGGATGCTTGAGATTGCGTTAATTAAAGTGTCAATGGTACTTAAGGTTAAAGCTAAAGCTAGAACTAATATTGATATAATTATTAAATAATTATTTGTTAATATTAAATCAAAAAAAGCTAAATCAGGTATTACTTTTGAATTCATTGATAAAGAAATTAATCCAGTATAGCCCATCCAAAAAACAATTATAAAAACAATTACAGATGAATAGATTAAACTTTTTTTTAAGATTAAATTATTTTTTGCAGCAAATACTCTTTGCCAATTACCTTGGTGAAATAAATTAGTTGCAGCTACAGCTATAAAAAAAGTTAAACCAGCTGTATAATTAGGCAGATATTTTCCGCTTACAAGATTCGATGAATTTTGTTTGATTAATTCAAAACTATTTATCTCTAAGTTTCCTAAAATTAAAATTACAGAAGTTAATATTAAAACTGTTATTATAATAAATTGGTACTTATCAGTAATTATTGAAAGTTTAAATCCTCCCCTTAAAATATAGAGTAAACAAATTACTAAGGTTATCCCTGCTGTGATCCATAGTGGCGTTTTAGAAATAAAGTTTAATAAAAAAGCTATTGCTGTGACCTCAGCTATTAAAAAAATTACTAAATAAAACAATATTAAAAATAAGCTTATTTTGAGTATTCCTAAGCCAAAACGTTTTTTAATAAATTCTGTTAAGCTTAATCCCTTTGGAAATTCTTTTCTAATTTTAGGTCCAAAATTGTATAGTAATAACATTGGTGTTGCTGCTCCTAAAGCATATCCAATTACGGCTCCAAGACCTCCCCAAGTAGCTGCAGAAGCTGGACCAAATAATATCCATGCACCTAATGCGGATGCAGCTAAACTTGTGGTTAACGAAAATGTATTTTCACCTCTATTTCCAATTATATAATTTCTATTATCGACAGTTTTTTTTGAGTTTAAATACCCTAATCCAATAAAAAAAAGGCCAACTATAATAGTTACAGTTAATGATGATTGTATTGATAAATATATTGTTTCCATAGTTCCCTCACTGAATTACCGGTCAGGTTCTTCGGGTTTAATCTCAGTCTTCTAGACACCCCGTGCTTACTTTATATACTTATTTTAGGTAGTGAGTCAAATGATGCAGTATCTATTTTTGATGAATGTTCTCTACGCATTTTCCAATCATTATTTATTCCTGCTTGAGCTATACTTATTGCATTACGTCCGTATTTTGCATTAGTGAAATCTATTGCTTTCTTTAATGTTTTTGATTTATTTTCTAAAATAGGCGCTAACAAGTTTAATTCTTTTTCCGACGAATTTTTTAATTTTGATAAAATAATCCCTGCCTTTTGATAAAAATATCCATATTTATAGATTTTGTTCAATCCATTTATTGCAGTTTTTACTAACTCTAAACTATTGTTAGTATCTACTGGTAGCTCAGTTGTTATAGAATTTGAATAATATTTTCTATTCTTGTCAAAAGGACTTGTTCTAATAAATACTGTCACTGCTCTTGTTGTTTGTATATCCGTTCTAATTTTTTCTGCCGCATTCAAGCAATGCGTTGTTATGGACTCTTTTAATTTATCCAGACTTTCAACTTTTTTTCCGAAAGACCTAGATACACAACAACTTTTTCTTTTTGTTTCCTCTGTTTCTAAATCAATACAAGGTATTCCTCTCAACTCCATTACTGTTTTAGCGCCTAATACGTTTGTGCTTTTTTTTACCCAGGTGTTAGATATATTTTTTAATTTATGCGCATTATCTATTCCGTTTTTAATGTATAGTTTTGATAGTTGTCGACCAACTCCCCATACATCTGAAATTTCAAATTTTTTTAATGTTTCATCAATATCTTTTTTTAAAAATACTACACCAGCTTTATTTTTTTTAGCAACATGATTTGCAACTTTACTTAAAGTTTTCGTACATGAAATACCAACACTTGTTGGAATTCCAGTCCACTTAAGAACT
>Ga0315315_10005256_pt1 | contig 11939 bp, 14 predicted proteins | sample M140m3416metaG_FD_203699 | JGI IMG/M metagenome (GOLD analysis project Ga0315315, IMG submission 203699) | Ammonia-oxidizing marine archaeal communities from Monterey Bay, California, United States - M1 40m 3416 | ecosystem: Environmental > Aquatic > Marine > Intertidal zone | place: USA...
CATCTAGAAGGATAGATCCGTAATCAGGAGTTATAAGACCAGTTATTACATAAAAACATGTTGTTTTACCGGCACCATTTGGTCCTAATAGTCCTACTGCTTCACCTCGATTTAGATGTAGGCTGACGTCGCGTACTACAGGACGCATGTTGAACCTTTTCCCTATATTCTTTACAACTAAACCCTCGTTTTGTTTCACCAATCTGGGTGTTTTATCGAATTCTTGGCGTTGTTTATTTCGCGAGGGGATATCTATTTCTTTATTAACCATTAAATCACTTTTTTTCAGGTTGCTTCACATCACGAGTAAATAGTCCTCTTACTTTTTGATTGCCATCAAGCCCTGATTTAGATAGCAAACGGCTCCTACCAGTTTTTAAATTTACTTCGGCAATAGAACCATTTAATTGTGACTTTCCTCTAGTAATTTTAACATGTCCCAATAGTGTAACAAGTTCTTTTTCTATATAATATACCGCCTCATCACCAACCGCCACCTCGTTTGGTGTAGAAATTTTTACGTTGCCAACCGCCTCTATTCGATTTGCAGTCAGGGACTCATCTTTAGTTTTTGAAAAGTATACTTTTAGTGTGTCTGCCTTAACTTGTTTTTCCCCTCTTTGAGCGGTTGCATTCCCTTTTGCAATCGCTAATCTCTTTTCGTCCCAATATTCTAAACTTTTTCTGGCTCTTATAGTTTCTAAGGCGGTTTTTAATCTAAGATTTTTTCCTGTTAATACTGTGACACTATTATCTAAATCGTAAACACCATAATCACCATAAGCTATTCGATTAGAGTTCAATACAACAACCTTGCGAATAGCCTCTAACCGGTAAATTTCAGTATCGCCTGTCTGCTTTTCTCGATAGTGAGCTTTTATGACATCAGATTTTAATTGGAAGTTATTTTGTTTCGCAGTTGCCTCACCGCGTGCAATATAAACGTTTTTGTCAGATAGCCACTCTATACCTTCGTTTGCCTCGATGTGTATTGGGTCGAATTTTGTTTCAAAGTTTGACTGGGAAAAAGCAGTATTACTTTTGTGCTGAATTATTATAAGGCAGAGTGTTAATAAACATACGACTATCATATTTGACATTTTTAAGTTTATCACAAATTACTCCCGCGCGAGCCTTTTAAAATGGCTTTAGTTTTGCCAGTAAAAAGAACCCTTGTTCCTTCTTGGTTAATCTCGAGGCCTTGTGATGATATTTCGCCGGCCAATCCGTGAACGTTAACGTGACTCGTGCTTGATCCTATCCCATTTAATAAATCTATTTTTAAAGAATTTGTTCGGAATTCATATCCTTTATCGTGAAAAACAGTGACGCCACCGGAAAGTTCCAGGACTTGGTTGCTTCGATAATATACCCCTTGATCCGAGTTGATTGCTATCCAGCCCGATGTATTCAGAAAGATATCGGCTTTTGGGCTCTCAAGAAGAACTTGATCGTCAGACTTGTCTTTTTGTGCGGCGCTTATGGCTGAGATTTGATAAGGACGTTCGGAGTTATCCATTCCAACGTATTTTGGTTGCTCGATTAAAAGCCCATCCACTCCTATTTCTTCTACGAAGTTTGCGGTTACCCCAAACTTTCTTTTATCGGGCATGATTTGAGGCCAGGCAAAAGTAAGACCCACTATGGCTAAAGCTATAGCTGGGAAGAAAAGCTTGATTAAGCTGCTAATTCTTCCTGAACGAGAATATATTTTTTTGGATTGACTTCGATGTGACAATCTTAGCCGTCGTTGAGGAGAAGCTTTTTTTGGGATAATATTCAAGTAAACATTCAATCAAATAAATTTGAAATTAGTTATCAACTGATTACATATATCAGGTTTGATGTTCAATGACTAAAAATATCCTCGTTCTCAAAACCTATCAGATCCAAGTTAGCTCTCGTTTGAAGAAATTCAAAGCAAAAAGCCGCTAATTCGTCTCGTTCTTCTCTAAGTAAACGTTGATCGAGGATTTCCTTAATTTTATGTAAATAAAGGACATCGGAAGCAGCGTATGTTTTTTGTTCTTCTGTGAGATTTTTAGCGCCCCAATCGGAAGATTGCTGTTGTTTAGATAGATCGACGTTGAGTAATTCTTTGCATAAGTCTTTGAGGCCATGTTTATCGGTATAGGTTCGAACGAGTTTAGAGGCAATTTTTGTACAATAAATTGAGGTTGTTCGCACTTTTAGATACTTTTTTATAATAGCCACGTCAAAGCGTGCATAATGAAATACCTTTGTTATATTGGGGTCTTCCAATAATTTAACTAAATTTGGAGCGGTATAGTTGCATCGTTCAAACTGAACCAGATGCGCATTCCCGTTTCCTGAGGATAGCTGTATCAAGCACAATCTATCTCTTTGGGGTTTTAATCCCATCGTTTCGCTGTCTATGGCGACAACTGGACCAAGGTTAAGGCCGGAAGGTAAATCTCCCCTGTATAAATTTATAGGCATATACTTATTTTCATTTGATTATCACTCCGTATTATTTTCTGTTGACCCTACATGTAAGAATTTATTGACCTAAATCTGAACAACCTATGATTTGGTCTTCGTAAAGTTGTGATATTTCTTCATCAGTATATCCAATCTCCTTCAGAATTTCTTCGTTATGTTCTCCCAGAAGGGGGGGCAATCGATTAATAGCTGCGGGGGTTTCAGAAAAATTTACCGGTGGTGAAGTTAGCTTTATTTTTCCTTCTGATGGATGGTCTACTAGTCGAAAAAAATCTATATCAGCCAAATGACGATCATTTTCTAAGTTATCCAATTCTGTCGCCTCACCGTGAGGGATGTCTCCAATATTCAGAGCCTCTAAAAGATCGCTGGTTGTCCAATCTTGTACTAATTCGGCGACTAGCTCATAAAGTTCAGCAATTTTTTCACTTCTTAGTTTAGCATTTACAACTCGGGGGTCGTTAACCAAATCTTCCCTTTTCATTATAGAAAAGAAAGTTTGCCAATGTTTAGTCGTATATGGAAGTGCACAAACAAAACCATCTAATGTAGCATATGGTTTGCGGTGCTTTGCCATAGATCGTTCGTAACCTCTCGCTCCAATAGGAGGATCAAAGGTCATTCCTGACTGGTGTTCTACCAAATTAAACCCAACCATTGACTCAAACATTGGGACTTCGACTAATTGGCCAATACCATCATTCGTTCTACTGTAGAGTGCCGCTAGAGTGGCATGTGCCGCTATTTGAGAACATATTTTATCGCAAATCGATGCGTTCACAAAAGTAGGGTTTCCATTTCTACCGCCTTGCATAGAGGCCATTCCGGAAACGCCTTGAATAATATCGTCGTAGGCTGGTCTTGTCGCATATGGTCCCGATTGCCCAAATCCGACCAATGCAACGTATATCAGTTTTTCATTTACCTTATTACAATCCTCGAAGCCTAGGCCTAATCGATCCATAGCTGCGGGTCTTATAGATGTCATAACTACATCCGCACTTTTCACCAAACGGAAAAATATTTTTTTAGCTGCGGCCGTCTTAAGGTCCAGAACTAGACTCCGTTTGTTTCTATTTGCATTCAGAAAAAAGTGACCCATTCCATTATTGCGAAATGGCCCTATCCCTCGGGTTATATCTCCATCGGGAGCTTCAATTTTAATTATCTCTGCACCATAATCACCCAAAATTTGACAAGCGTATGGACCAAAACCCACAGAAGTGAGATCCAGAACTTTTATACCTTTTAATGCACCGGCCATTTTAATTCACCTCAAACAAAAAATTCGGACTAAACGTGGTAGAAGAATCAACTCTACAAGGATAATACTCAGTGTTTATAGCAAAAATATTATTTTTATAGAAAGATTAAGTTAGAAAAACTACTAACTTCATTCGTTTATAAGCGTTAACTTATTGGGGAATATAAAATTAAAAAAATATAGGATAATGAATGGTTGAGTTGAGTATTAAACGAGTTGAAGGACTTGCGGACTGGTGGGTAGATCCTCGCGCAGCGTCCGATTATTTCCCTAACTGGATGAAGGACCTTCGGAAAGCAGCCCAAACTTCAAACGCTCTCAACATGTCAGACTGTTTGCCGGCGATTGAGTGTATGCTTCAAGGTATAATTGTAGAATTCCCCTGTGATATGACTTTTGAATATACTGGTATTGGGGAAAATTTTGCGAAAATAATAACATGTACTCATATTGGTTACCCAATTATCGGGGGGCATGAATCAGGCCAGTATAAAAAGTCAGAATTCGAAAACTATAATATTATTAAAATCGGACTTCCGTGGGTGTTCACAGTTCCAAAAGGGTACTCCTGTTTATTCACTCAACCGTTTAATAGAAATGGGAAGAAGGATGCATTTTGTCTTTCTGGAGCGGTTCGTTCTGACACTTATTACAATATGGTAAATATACCATTTGCCATACACTTAAAAAATGTAAAGGATTCAATCTCATTTAAAAAAGGCGACCCTTTGGTGCAGATTATCCCGTTTTTTAGGGAAACAAAACTGAGGCTAAAATATGAAATGGCGGATCGCGGTAAATTAGCTGAAGTTATAGAAAATATAAAAACAAATAAAAATTTCTATAAGGATCAAGTGAAGAATAAATTGCGATCCAGATAAAAAGTCTGGTTTGTGAATTAAAACACATCCATGCCCTATATTTTGATTCTAATTAAGATAAGATGTTAGAGATCTAGTCGTTGTTATTGAGAGAGGCAGAATAGGAAAAATAATGGTAGCCAAAGTTTATAACGAACTCATTATTCAATACGCTGGCGATAATTTTTTGCATTATTCGAATGAAACGGAAGGATCGAACCTGCCGCCCGGACTAACTCAAAAGGCTGCTTTCGAGGGCTTTGAGAGTGGGGATGTTCAAGTTGTAAGGTTTTTCAATACTGTTACTAACGATCATGTTTTTACCGCTGATTTGGTCGAAATAGAAGCCTTGCAATCTGATGATGATTTTGTTGAGGAGGGCAACGTTTTCCGACTTTTTCAAACCGAAGTTGAAGGGTCGCAGGCCGTTCATCGGTTTTTCAACACCGAAACAGGATTTCATCATTATTCCACGGACATCAATGAAATAGCAACTTTTGAAGCCTCTAACTCCTATTCTTCCGAAGGAATAATCGGTTATGGAGGTATCGTAGACACTCGAGAGGCTGCTCAGATAGCTAGCAATCAAACGACTATTACGATAGCAGAAAGTTTTCAAAATGTTTCCCTGGAGAGCGATGGAGCTTTTAACTTTTCGTTAAATAAATCAAATTTTTCTTCAGCCGGTACTTTTGAGGGTTCGCTCACTGCAATGACTGACACAGGTGAGGAACTTCCTGAATATTTAAATTTTAATGAGTCCAGCGGACAAATTTTTGGTTACACCCTAAAAGAAGGCATTGGTGATACGAATATATTAGTGCTTGCTGACGATGGCGTGTCACAAGTTTCAAGTAACTTTATAATAGTAGCTAGTGATAATAATTCGAAAGCCGAGGCAGACAGTTTCACCGAGAAGTCGCTAGCTGCCACGATGTCTGTGGATAGTAATTCTGTTGGCGGAAGGTTTGTGCCTACAATTACAACGAATAACGATCTAACGTTTGGTGTGGCAGCGACCGCCTCGGCTTCGACAAATTTAGCGGCCTTTAACACAGCGAATCCGAGCATTGATGGAAGTGGAACAACAATTGCCGTATTAGATACTGGGATTGATTTAGATCATCCATTTTTTGGACCTGACGCAAATGGTGATGGTATATCGGACAATATTGTGGCGTCTGCAGATTTTCATGGTGATGGTAATGGAGCGCAGGATTCTGATACACATGGAACGCACGTAGCAGGGATTGCAATGTCATCGGACGCGACATTCCCAGGTACAGCACCCGGGGCTAATGTAGCAGCAATTCAGGTGCTAGGAGCAAATGGCGGTTCTTTCTCCGGTATAGAGGCAGGACTACAATGGGTTTTAGATAATCGTGAGACCTATAACATTACTTCAGTTAATATGTCTCTAGGGGCTTCAGATAATTCGTCCACCACTCAGTTATCGGCCTTGAGTGATGAAATCGCTGCATTAAAATCCCAAGGAGTTATAACTTTTGTGGCAGCCGGTAATAGCTTTGCGTCATTCAATGCTGAAGGAGTCGGGACGCCGGCATCCGACCCTAACGCGCTGGCTATAAGTGCGTTAGATAGTGTGAATGAGGGTGCAGCAAGTTATTCTCAACGAGATACAACGATCACAAAAGTATTTGCGCCCGGTACCGGAATCACAAACGCTACTCCTGGGAATGGGGCAACCACACAAACATTAAGCGGAACAAGCATGGCAACCCCCTATGTAGCTGGTGTCTCTTCGCTGATGAAACAGTTGAATCCAGCACTTTCAGTTGATCAATTCGAGACTTTTCTTCAGCAATCTGCGTCTATTTTCTCAGACCCAGCAACCGGCGGGAATTACAGAATTCTCGATGTAAATGCCCTTGGTGTTTTGGTGGCTGGCGGAACACCGCCAGAAGCACCAACTTCGCCAACACCGGAGCAGCCGAATACCGACGACCACCCAGATATTATAGGGTCGAATAAATTAGTGTTTCCGGGAGTTGCAACAAGTGGGAACCTTGAAACGGCAGGAGATAAGGATATTTTCGTTTTCTCTGGGACCGCAGCCTCAACTTACGTAATCGATCTCAGGGGAGCACCTTCGGCGTTAGGGACCTTGACAGACCCAATTGTCACTATTTTAGATTCGGACGGTTCTCAGATAGCTCAAAATGACGATGGAGGGACTGGATTCGAGTCCAGCTTGACTTTCACTCCATCGACAAGTGGAGAGTTTTTTATCGAAGCAGGTGCTTTTAGCTCTAGTCTTACTGGTACTTACCAATTGGATGTCACGGACGTAACCATCCAAGACGATCATTCTGGTAATATAGGTGGTAATACGGCCTTGAGTGTTGGAGCCAATCAATCTGGTAACTTAGAGGTTGCAGGCGATACTGACGTTTTTTCGTTAGACGTCGAAGCCGGTCTGACCTATACAATAGATCAAAAAGGTTTCTGGTCTTCGGTTGGTAATTTGCGGGACCCGTTATTAATGTTAAAGGATTCGACCGGTAGCATCTTAAGTCAAAATGATGATGGCGGTTTCAGGTTAGAATCACAGATAGTTTTCACAGCAGCCAATAGTGAAACAGTTTATGTCGAGGCGGGGGCATTTGGAGACCGCACAGGAACTTATGAAATTTCGGTTGGTGCATCAGGTGCTTCAGTCGGTAATGATGTTGCGGACACCCCTTCTTCAGGGTTGGGTTCTATAACTCCCGGCATCTCCATAACAGGTAATTTAGAGGTTGGAGGAGACAAGGATGTTTTCTCTTTGTCCGCAATGTCGGGCGCGACATATCAAATAGATATGAGAGGATCGACCTCAAATGTTGGAACATTAACAGATCCTCTATTGCGTGTTTTAGATATTAATGGAGAAGTACTTGGTCAAAACGATGACGGAGGACGAGGGTTCGAAAGTTCATTAACATATACCGCATCATCGACAGGCGAAATATTTATAGAGGCCGGTGCATTTAGTTCAGCTTTGACTGGTACGTATCAGCTAGGTGTTTTACAGACATCTATTGCCACGAGTAGTCTTGGAGACACAGTTGGCGATACTATAAACGGGGCATCGTTTGCAAATCTAAATACTATTTTTGACGGTAATATTAATTTCCTTGGCGATAGGGATATGTTTCGATTTTCACTCGAAGCAGATACAACTTATAGGTTTGATATTCGGGGGTCACATAGTAACCATGGAACTCTTTGGGATCCCCAAGCTTTCTTATATAATGAAAACAATACCTTGGTTGCGCAAGATGATGATAGTGGAACGGGGTTTGAAGCCTCTATATCGTATACGGCGCCAGATACTGGTGACTATTACTTGAATGTCATGGCAAACATTGGGGAGTTGTCCCAAACTTCAGGCAGTTACTCGGTAGAATCTATTTTTTTCTAGGTTTAATACTCATGCAGAGCTAACAATACCATAGAGACAATTGGAAATAATAGAACGGCTACTTACGTATAATAAGGTGCACCCTGCCGGGTTATAACCACATCATCATAATTGCGTTGCTTGGCAACTGCTTCGTCCAATATCTTCTTGATTTTAATCAAGTCATTAAGCTCCAAACGTTCAGCATCTCTGACAATTTCTTGTAAATTTGTTTTTGACATTTAATTACCTCAATTTTGATAAATACGTAATAATAATTCACCCAGCCCATGTCAAGTGTAATTAATGCAATGCCCAGCCTTTTCAAAAAAGCCAACAAGCAAGGTATAGCTGCAAAGTTTATATTGAATATCACCTATGACCAGGTCGTATTCTCTCTAGTCAAAAAGATAAAAAGTTTAGCTTATTAAAAAATCATCGACGTAAGATAATTATTTAGGATCTTTTATACTCGCCCTTGATAGACGAAAAAGATGACCATTTTTTTCGTCATTAATTACTAGAATGCTGCCATCAGCCATAACTTCAATATCACGAACGCGCCCGAATATATTCTTAAAAATACATTCTTCTGTTTCAGGTTTATTATTGGATGATAAACCAATCAGATATACGCATCGATACTTTAGTGCTCCAATTAATAATTTTCCTGAAAATTCTTTGAACATCTTACCGTCATAAAAGGCTAATCCCGAAGGGGCTATACTTGGCGTCCATATCCAAATTGGATCTGTAAACCCTTTCGGAGAGTAATTGAGGCCGATATCTCCTCCCATATATTCTTTGCCGTAGGATATTGTAGGCCAGCCATAATTATTATTTTTATTTATAATATTGATCTCATCGCCACCACGAGGCCCATGCTCATGAGACCATAATTGACCTGTGGATTTCTGAAAGTGCAGCCCTTGAGGGTTTCTGTGTCCAATTGAGTATATTTCGGGGAGCCACCCAAGGTTTCCTGTTGTCGCTTTTCCATGAAGTGGGATCTTTATAATAGAACCAGGATAATTATTTGGGTTTTGTGCATTAGTTCTATCGCCTCTGTCACCTAGTGAGGCAAAGAGATACATATCGTTTAGGGCTAATCTGCATCCAAAGTGAACGCCACTCTTTGACAAATGGTCTGAAATGAATATGTCTCGTGTTTTAATGAGTTTGTTTCCTAATAATTTACTTTGTGAGATAGCAACCGTTAAGTTCTTGCTAGCTGTTAATTTCGAGTAGCATAAGAATATATAATCGCCATCTTTTCTTTTTTGGACAGTAACGTCTAACAATCCACCCTGTCTGTAAAATGCAGAACGTGGTGTGCCACTTATCAGTGTTTTCGTTTTTGTATCTAAGTTAAATAAAAAAAGTTTGCCAATTTTCGTTGTAACAAGCACTTTGTTGGGGGTCAGGGTCGCCAGTCCCCAGGGTAAGTAAACGGTTCCAATGTTTTCAATTTTGATTTTGGAAGTATTTATTTCTGCAGAAGCCGCTTTAAAATCTAATAATTCTAAAATGTTAAAAATGACTATAAAAATCGAACTGATAAAAATTCTTTTCCACATCGATATACTTTTCACCCAAAATATTATTTTTCAATCTGACCGGTTCAATTAAAAACATTTACATTGGAATGTTAGCTAAATAAATCATTTTAATATTGATTTAGACCTCAGGCAAACTTCTTCGGATCTTGTTCATCTTTCAATTCTTGTCTCAATGACTCTGAACTAGATTTCCTATTCGCCCAAAACAAACTTAATCGTTCCTCGTATTTTCCATTATGCTTTTTGGTTCTTTCAAAATCCACATAGTAGATGTCTCCTTTTGAATCCTCAGTCACCCTAGTCCACTCAGCATGAGCCATGGATGACATCATCAATGATGATAGGAAGGTTGTTAGAATGAATAGCTTTTTCATGAATGGCTCTCCTTAAGGCTGTCTCACAGCAACTACATTATTATTGCTTATATTGCTCTACTTCCTTCCTCCTATTGATCTTGCTTTCAGGGGCCTTTTTTGGATTTGACAAACATTAAGTTATGAACACAGTCTAATCTGTGATTGAGGATAGGAGGTATGAAATGAATTTTGGTAAGGCAATTGCTACATGTATGGGAAAGTATGGCACTTTTTCGGGAAGGGCCAGCAGAAGCGAGTATTGGTGGTTCTATCTCTTCACCATTTTAATGAGCTGGGGTGCGACTATAGTTGATGGAGCAGTGGCCAGTTCTGGAGACCCTGCAGTGGCCAGTTCTGGAGACCCTATGGTCGAAATTGTTGTAACATTAGTGTTTTTTGTTCCTATTATAGCAGCAGGTTGCAGGCGGTTACATGACATGGGTAAGAGTGGATGGTGGCAACTACTTTGGTTTATCCCGATCATTGGATGGATTTTACTTATTGTTTGGCTGGCAACCAACACAAAACCAGAAGGGGATAAATACAACCAAATTGAGGCGTCTTAGATGTAATGAGGTTCCAAGTGATCTAGATGATCATTACGAGTCTAGGAGAGTTAATTTCTCTTTGAGAACTAAGTCTATAAGAACCGCCCGTCAGTCAGCGAGTTCTGTTTCATTAAAACTTGGGGGTTATTGGCAATACCCTCTATAGCATAACCAGCATTTATATCGGTATTATTTGTGACTTGATTAATTTGAGTTTCAGAAAACAAAATCATAAAAAGCTACTATAAATATGAAGGTTAATCCCTAAAATTGTACTGTAGGAATGCAGTTTTTCATCTACATCAAGCACAATTAAATGTCTGCACTTTAACTCAAGAAGTACAAAAAAAAGAAATCCCTTCTTTTATTGCCGTCACTTGTGTGATCGTGATAACCATACCGTTTTAGCTGACGTGATTTCAAAAGAGCTAAGGGTGTTGTCCATGTTGGAAGAGAAACGAACTTATGTCCACGCTCTCACACATGAAATCATAAACTTCCTGAATATTAATAGAGATAAATCAATAGGAACACGCTTGGCGCTTGAGCGTTTGGTAGCAATGGACTTATCTATGAATCAAATTATGGATACTCCTGCAGTTGGAACTCGGCACGAAAATGTCTTGTCCAAAGCAATAAAAGAAATAAACAAGCCAGAATTACTTGGTATTGCCCATGCTCTTATAAGAGCCAAGAAATATCTCGCATGGCGTGAAGATAACAATAACTATTACCAGCATGGCGATGATGTAGGCAAACAATACAAAACGTGCAATTTGCATACCTTGCTCATTGGACCTGATGCTTGTGGTTACTACCAGCCTGATTTCCTTCTTGGTATTTTCATATTAGGACCATGGACATTTTATCGCGACCATCGCCACGCAGCACCCGAGTTATATTTAAATCTTTCTGAAAAAAGCAACTGGAGACTTGGAACCCAAGATTGGCAAGAATATCCAGCAGGGTCGTTTGTTTGGAATGAGGCAGAATCAGTTCACGCAACTCAAGTTTATGATGAACCTTTTATTTCTGTGTTTATCTGGCTGGAAAATGTTATGGCTCCGTGTGTAACGTTTCCAGTTGATGACTGGACTATAATTGAGTCTAACCTCCACCGAAAAGCTAACTCTTAACAGTGAGAGAAGATACCAACCATGAGAGATCGATTAAGGGCAGTTGAATGCCCTAAAGAGATCATTGATCAGATTGGTGGATGGTCATCCAGTGAAGTTGGGGAGAGTTATGGTGAGGGGTTTTCAATTAAGTAACGTCAGAAACTGGATAAATAAACTATGTTTATCAATTAGTTAACTACTATCATCATAAATGTGAATGACTATCATCATATAGATGATCACTAACGCTTTGACAGGGAGGAAAAAGGGATAGAGTTGACGACAGCCATTCTACCTTTTTACGCTCTTATGAATCAGTTGGATCAATTTTGCAATAACTTTTCTAATCGGGAATAATTAGTTTCCAC
>Ga0315315_10005257_pt1 | contig 11939 bp, 9 predicted proteins | sample M140m3416metaG_FD_203699 | JGI IMG/M metagenome (GOLD analysis project Ga0315315, IMG submission 203699) | Ammonia-oxidizing marine archaeal communities from Monterey Bay, California, United States - M1 40m 3416 | ecosystem: Environmental > Aquatic > Marine > Intertidal zone | place: USA...
TTACGAAGACCAAAGTGGTTTGGCGTGGTGAAGGCGAAGAGGCGTGAAGATTGTGTTTGTTAAAGGTGCGTCTACTGAGAGAGGCAGGCCTGCTATGAGAAGAGTTCATGCTCGAAGCCCGATCGAGTTAATGAGATGTATGACAATGGTACTGACGTTGTTGGCTGGTACAGCAGTTGATGGTCGCGAAGTCATTCCACAGATTCTTCGAACCTACTGCATTGGATGTCATAATAACGTCGATCGTGAAGCCGGTGTTTCATTATTGTCCTCAGCCACGATTCAGGAAGGTTCGGAACACGGATCACTACTGGATAAAGAAGATGCTTCTCAGAGCCGTCTGTTGCAAGTGTTGCGTCCTGATACCGATCTAATGATGCCTCCGGAGGGGGAACCGCAGCCGACGGCAAGAGAACGAGAAATGCTGCGACAGTGGATTTTGCAGGGAGCACGGCTTTCGGCGTCGATTGCAAGGCCGCAGGTCCCCAAAATTGCTGTACAAAAGCGAGCGACAACTTTGTTGTCCTCTGTCAAAGTGAGTGACACTGACGTTTGTCTTGGAGGCATTAATCGTATTGTTCGAGTCAATACGACAACCGGCGGACAATCCTGGGAAGCAACTGGCGAGTACGGAAAAATCACCCGGCTAACGGTTTCGGCAGATGGTCAGTGGATTGTGGCCGCTTGTGGAACTCCAGGAGTCGACGGGCAGGCACTGATTCTTCAGGCCAATGATGGGGAGGTCATTCGGACATTGGCCGGACATTCCGATGCTATCTATGCCGTTGCCCTGGACTCCGATGGCAAACGTCTTGCGACTGCCGGATACGATCGCCAAATTCTGATTCACGACGTAGAGACTCAGCAAATAGTGAAGACCATGTCCGGACACAACGGCAGCGTATTTGATCTGAGTTTTGATCCTGCGGGGCAGGTGTTATGCAGTGCCAGTGCAGATTCCACGATCAAAGTCTGGGACGTCGCAACAGGCCAGCGGCTGGATACGTTAAGCCAACCTCAATCTGAACAGTATTGTGTGGCCGTTACCCCAGACAACTGCAGCATTGTGGCGGCGGGAGCGGATAATCGCATTCGAGTGTGGTCTTTAGTGTCCCTTGAAAAATCGGCGATCAATCCGTTACGGAGTTCTACATTTGCACATGAGCAGACCATTACTTCTTTGGCTTTGTCTGGCGATGGTACTCGTCTGGCGACAGCTGCAGAAGACGGGACTCTTCGAGTGTGGTCAATGCATCCGTTCACCCAGCTGACATCGTTACCACAGCAGGGCAGTCTGGTGACTTCACTGGTGTTTCTGAACAATCGTCAGCTACTGGCCACTCGACTGGATGGCTCCTGGAAGTTGTTTTCGCTTCCGGACTCAGCACCACCATCGTCTTCGGGAAGTCAGCAGAAAGTGATGGCGGTTCTGGTAGACCTCAAACAGAAGACAAACGAAGTAGCAGAGGCTGAAGGTAATGATACGGCTGCGGAGGCTCAACAGGTTTCTCTGCCAGTCCGGGTGACGGGTACTATCGACCAAAGTAATGAGATCGATCGGGACTGTTTTCAGTTTACGGCAGCTGCGGGACAAACTCTGGTTTTGGAAATTGCAGCAGCCAGTAACAAGTCTCCACTGGATTCCGTTGTTGAAGTGCTGGATGGATTTGGTGACCCGGTTCTACGGACTCAACTTCAGGCTGTCCGCGATTCGTGGTTCACATTTCGAGGCAAAGACTCCAATACATCCGATGACTTTCGAGTGTTCTATTGGCAGGAAATGGAGCTGAACAATTTTCTGTATTCTGACGGAGAAGTCGTCAAGCTGTGGCATTATCCACGTGGCCCGGATTCGGGTTTTCAGGTTTATCCAGGATTCGGTTCACGGCACACCTGGTTCGGTACAACACCAACCGCTCACGCTATGTTGGCTCCCTGTTATGTTGTTGTGCCTAGGGCTCCGAGCGAAGCAATCATTCCCAACGGTTTGCCCGTTTTTCCTGTCTACTACCGTAATGATGATGACCCGCGGCGTCAGCGAGGCAGCGATTCACGGCTGTTCTTTACGGCTCCTACGGATGGAATATGGACGGCTCGAGTTTCGGATGCTCGAGAGTTTCAGGGGCCAGACTATAAGTATCAGCTGGATATTCGACCGCCGAGCCCCGGCTACAGTGTTTCGTTTGAGCAGAAGAAGATTGAGCTGGCACTCGGAACCGGGCAGGAAATTGAATTTGTTGCCGATCGGATTGATGGGTTTACGGGGCCCGTGACCATCGAGGCCCGCAGTCTCCCACACGGGTTTTCTTTGTCGAGACCAGTGGTAATACAGCAGGACCAATTTAAGGCTCAGGCGGCGCTGTTTGCTGAGCCCGATGCAACTCAGCCAACGCCGGAACAGGTCAAGGAGATTCGGTTTTTAGCGAGTGCCGATATTGCTGGCAGTAGCGTGGAGTACATGCTTGGTGGGCTTGAGGAACTGAATTTGACGGAAGCACCGAAGATAGAGATTCACATCGCCGGAGAAAGTGGAATTCGAACGACACTGGCGGAACCACTTCAATTGCAGATGAAGCCCGGTGAAACGATTCGAGCCTTTGTTCGCGTGGAACGCAACGGAGAAGATGGCATCGTATCTTTTGGTAGGGCCGATGCCGGACGTAACCTGCCTCATGGTGTCTTTGTAGACAATATCGGACTCAGTGGGTTACTTCTGCCAGCGGGGACGAATGAGCGAGAATTCTTTATCAAGGCATCTCCAATCGTACCTCCAGGACACCATCAGTTCTTTCTTAAGTCGAACATCGATGGAATAACTTCGTTTCCGGTGGCTCTGGAAATTCTGTCAACTTCAGTTGCATCTAACGAGCCGGTATTGGCTCCGTAACCAATTGCAACACGGAAACGATGAATCGGGAGTGCTGGGCGATTCGTTGACTTTGGTCATGCAGCTCGACAACCCATGAGAAATGACTACCAGATGATCTCCATTCTCAAACGTCACTGGTTTCTGGTCGGTCTGCTGATCCTCTTGCCTCTCGGAATATCGTTGGGACGGAAAACTCCTTTGCTGTCAATGGCGACATTGGTTCATCAGTTTCCAACTTCTTTGTGTACCGGCGGCATTCTGTTTCTCATGTCGGTGACACTGGATGCTGGGAAGGTGATGAGTTCCCTGCGCCGGCCGTATGCGGTGATGACTGCATGTGGAATTAACATGCTGTTGATTCCTTTACTTTGTCTGCCTCTCCTGGTTCTTCAGCATACTCCGGACTTCAAGGTTGGACTGCTCATTGCTGCCTGTGTTCCCTGCACGATGGCTGCCGCGTCTGTGTGGACTCGTAAGGCTGAAGGAAACGATGCGGTGTCTCTGCTGGTAACACTGCTGACCAATGGGGCCTGCTTTATTGTGATACCAGTCTGGATGGAAATCGGGAGAGTGGCCTTTGGGACAGCCGATACGTCAACGGCTGTTTCATTCGGAAACCAGGTGTTGCGGTTAACCGTGGGCGCACTCTTGCCGGCGTTGCTGGGGCAGATTGTTCGAGCTCTCGTTCAAGTACGGGTGTGGGTCGATGGCAACAAAACTCTGATCAGCAATCTCGCTCAGGCAATTATTCTGACCCTGGTGTTCATTTCGTCGTTCAAGGGCGGACAGAAATTCGACTTTGAAGGATCAAATGGCCTGCCCCATGAAGCGTTGCTCACGGTCTTGGGCAGCTGTATTGCCCTGCACCTGGCTGCAGCTGCTGTTGGCTGGTGGGCGAGTGGCCTGTTTGGATTTTCAGAAGGTGATAGGAGAGCAATCGTGTTTGCAGGCAGTCAAAAAACGCTACCGATCGGATTACTGGTTTCTGAAGCAACCGGAATGCCGTTTTCGATCATTCCCATGTTAATGTTTCATGGATCACAGCTGTTTATCGACACGTGGATTGCCGGACGACTTCAAAAACGCAGTGGCCTAAGTACCGCTGATACCAAAATGCCTGAAAGCTCAGCGTAGCTTTGCCTGAATTTGCCATCGTGGGCAATGCCTAAGGAATTGTTTTTATGATCGAACGGGAATCGGCTGAACAGTTCACATTCCGACGAGCTACCGACGGTGACGTTGCAACGATCGTGGAATTCAATTTGCAACTGGCTCTGGAAACAGAGGGTAAGGTTCTTAATCCGGAGACCATGCAGCAGGGAGTGTCGCGGGGAATCAAACAGTTTCCCGAAGCGCAGTACTTTCTTGCGGAATGCGGGAGACAACTTGTCGGACAGTTGATGTTTACCCGTGAGTGGAGTGATTGGCGCAACGGCTGGATGCTATGGCTGCAGAGTGTCTACGTGCGGCAGGGTTTTCGTGGGCGAGGAGTTTTCCGGAACCTGCTGGATTCTGCTCTGGCAGTTGTCAATAAAGACGGGGGTGCGGTCGGACTGCGGTTGTACGTGGAAAAAGATAACGAACCGGCAATCGCTGCCTATGAACGGCTGCAGTTTAAAGACACAGGCTATCGCATCCTCGAAACAGTGCCGTTTGCGGATGAAGTGCAGGCATTGAGAACGTTGTAGCAGTTGTGCAAAGACCTCACATCAAAGCAGGCGGGTTTACTGAATTGCTGAGTAGTCCGTAGCTTTGATAAAAGTCGATTCCGGAGGCTCACGAAGGATTGTTCCATCGAGTTGAGATTGCTTTGCAACCTTTTTCCATTCCTCATCTGCCAGAAATGCCTTCCATGACGCAGTGGCGGTGTCACGGCTTGCGTGCCGAATGATGTAGATCAGCGTGTCACTGGATTCGGGCTTTTCGACCGGGTGCCAGTACGCAACTGACTGCATTCGGTGTCTGTTAAAAAGGCTAATCGTATGGTCGCGGAATCGAGCGTCCAGATTTTGCAGTTTGTTTTGGTGGGTCCGGTAGACTCGCAGTTCGAAGACTGTGTGGGCGTCTGATGCGGCACTCTTGAAGACAGGCGAATAGTCAGCCGCAGTCATAAATAATGATGTGGGAGCTTTTGCCAGAATTCGACCATCGACCTGAGAGTCTTTGGCAATTTTACGCCACTCGGGGTCAGCGGCAAATGCGTTCCACGATGCTGTAGCAGCATCACGACTTGCGTGCTTCAACACATAGATCAATGTATTCTGTGACGCTGGTTCTGCCGTTGGGACCCAGTAGCCAACCGATTCCATCCCGTGTTTATCAAACAGGTGGATGGTGTGATCACGGAAACGGTTGTTGAGGTTGTCTAATTTGCCCTCATTGGTTGTGTAGGTTCGTAGTTCGTAGACTTCGGCAGCAATCTCTGACGGTAGCACGAACATGGAGACTGCAGCAACTGTGAAAAGCCCGGAGGGAAAAATATGAGACAGCATCAAGACATCCAGCATATTGGCGAAATAACAATTACGTATTGATCGCGGCCAGAACCTGTCCTGTAGTGACCTGTTCGCCGACAGCGACGTTTACGGCAGCAATGGTTCCCGCAATGGGAGCCGGAACTTCCATTTCCATTTTCATGGCTTCCAGGATCACGACGGGTTGTCCTTCAGTAACCTGGTCCCCTGTGCTGACAAGTACCTTAAACACAGCACCAGGCATTTGTGAGGTGACCGACGTTACCTCAGTGGCTGGACCGCCTTCTTCCGGCCCGGATTTGCTGGATTCAGCACTCTTAATACCAACCCGAAATGCTTTCCCGTTGATTGTCGCCATGTTGCCTTCAAAGGCCATGAAGTAGTCTTTACCGTCCACCGTAACCGTGTATTCCGACGGTTTTCGTTTACCGGCAACTGTGGTGGCGGTGGCGGCTGCCTGGGCTTCTTTGTCGATCTTACGGACACCAACTTCAGCTTCGCCCTTCAGGAAACGAATTCCTTTTTCCTTACAGGCTGCGGCGATAAAAATGTTTTCGTCAGTGAGTTCAAGGCCTTCATCGCTCAGCCGTTTCTTGGCCGGTTCAATGCCTTTGGTTGGATCTTCGTCATTCATTTCCAGTGGCGGTCGCGTCGTCGGTTTCTTACCGAGTTGTTTGGACGCCAGTTCGACAATTTCAGGATCAGGGGCAACCGGAGTTTTCCCAAAGTAGCCTAGAACCATTTGGCCGTAAGGTTCGGCAATCTTTTTCCATGGTCCAAACATAACGTTATTGAACGCCTGCTGGAAATAAAACTGAGATACGGGAGTAACAGAAGTTCCGTAGCCGCCTTTGCGAACCACGTCGCTCATCGCTTTGATGATTTCCGGGTATTTTTCCATAATGTTGTTGTCACGCAACATCTGGGTATTGGCTGTAAGCGCTCCACCAGGCATAGGGCTCCAGGGAATCAGGGGTTCGACAGCCGTTGCTTCCGGTGGCAGAAAGTAGTCCTTCATGCAGTCTTTGAAAACTTCTTCTGCTTCTCGCACTTTTTCGATATCGATATCGAGGTCGTATTCGGAACCTCGAAGCGCGTGCCACATTGCCAGAATATCCGGCTGGCAGGTTCCTCCCGAACACGGGGCCATTGAGAGGTCAATTGCATCGGCACCAGCATCGAGTGCCGCTTTGTTGGCCAGCACACTGACACCGGCGGTTTCGTGTGTGTGGAAGTGAATGAACGCTTCCGACGGCAGGATTTTACGAGCGCGGGAAATCGTTTCGTAGACTTTTGATGGTACGGCTGTCCCTGATGCATCCTTGAAGCAGACTGCATCAAACGGAATTCCCGCGTCCAGAATGTTCTGAAGGGTTGCTTCGTAGAAGTCGGCGTCGTGAGCTCCACTGCAACCTGGTGGCAATTCCATCAGAGTGACACAGACTTGATGCTTCAATCCGGCATCGACAATGCACTGACCACTGTAGATCAGGTTATTGACGTCGTTTAACGCGTCGAAGTTTCGGATCGTGGTGATTCCGTGCTTCTTAAACAGTTGTGCGTGCAATTTGACGATGTCGCTGGACTGTGATTCCAGACCAACAACATTGGTGCCACGTGCCAGAGTCTGCAGGTTTGCTTCCGGGCCGGCTGCTTCGCGAAATGCATCCATCATCGCGAATGCATCCTCGTTGCAATAGAAATACAATGATTGGAAGCGGGCTCCACCACCTGCTTCAAACCAACTGATGCCTGCATCGCGCGTTGCTTCAACGGCAGGCAGAAAATCTTTTGTGAAGACTCGGGCCCCGTAGACGGATTGGAATCCGTCGCGGAACGCCGTACACATGAATTTGACCTTCTTAGCCACGTTGAGTTCTTTCGTCTGGTCGTTTGCGAATTGACGTCAATTGAATTGGGTCTGAGTCAGTTCAGTCGGACAAGCGGTGCTTTGTACGCCGGCTCAGCAATCCTCATATCCTGTGGTTCTGTCGATGTTGAATCGATCAAGGTTGTCACTGGTGCTGCATCACTGGGATCGATGGCTTCGACTGGGGGTGCCAGGACGGCCCACAATACACCTGCCGCAACGGCTGATCCGATGACCCCGGCAACATTTGGTGCCATGGCATGCATCAGCAAGAAGTTATGAGGATCTTCCTGCTGGCCTACCATCTGGACCACCCGCGCTGAATCCGGCACTGCGGACACTCCAGCAGCACCGACCAATGGATTGATTTTTTCGGTGAGGAACAGATTCATGAATTTTGCGAACAACACACCACCTGCAGTGGCCACTGCAAAAGCCAATGCTCCCAAGCCAAAAATCTGCAGGGATTGTTTGGTAATGAATGTTTCTGCCTGTGTACTGGCTCCGACGCAAAATCCCAGTAGCACTGTAACAATATCAATCATTGCAGTTCGAGCCGTGTTTGCGAGTCGTTCGGTGACCAGGCTTTCCTTCAGAAGGTTTCCAAAGAACAGCATTCCCAGCAATACGATTGCTCCAGGCGCGATCATTGTGCAAATCAGAAATGCAGCGACCGGGAAAATCATTTTCTCGCGAGAGGACACCTTTCGCGGTGGCTTCATTCGAATCAGTCGTTCATCTCGTGAGGTCAGCAGTTTCATGATTGGTGGCTGGATGACGGGGACCAATGCCATATAAGAATACGCAGCAATAGCAATCGAGCCCAGCAGGTGTGGTGCCAGTTTCGAGGATAGAAAGATTGACGTCGGTCCGTCAGCTCCACCGATGATACCGATTGCTCCGGCTTCCTGAATGGTGAAGTCAAGTGCCAGAGCTCCCAGAAACGTCAGGAACACTCCGACCTGTGCGGCTGCACCCAACAGCACGAGTTTCGGGTTAGAAAGCATCGTCGAGAAATCGGTCATGGCACCGATTCCCAGAAAAATGAGTGGTGGGTAGAGGCCGTGGCTGACTCCGAAATACAGATACTGCAGCACGCTGCCATCGTCGTAGACGCTCAGTGCCATTCCCGGCACGGTCGGTATGTTGCCGACGATGGCTCCCATGCCAATTGGAACCAGTAACAGCGGTTCGTAATCTTTCTTGATCGCCAGGAAGATGAACACGATCCCGACAAGAATCATGATCACATTGCCCGTGGTCATCGACACGAAGCCGGTGGAGTTAAGAAAGTCGAACAGGATGCTCATTACAATTCTTTTTATGTTCTGCGGAACGCGTTGGCTTGTTCTGGGAAATCAAGTGCCTGCTATGGGCTAAGCGGTCTCTTCCGTTCCAACTTCTCGCTGCATTTCTGTGTGCAGCACGAAACCAATCGCAGCCAAAATGGCTTCATCGGGCAGCAGACTCCGAGAGGCGTCTTTGGGAGCGTGATGGTCTGCAACTTCGGGGAGAATCCTGGAAATCATCTCCAGAAGGTGCGGGAGTGCGGAAATAAACATCGTAATCAGCAGTAATGCGACGAATACGATGATCATCCCGGTCGCAGCGATTGCCATACCCTTGCCGGCAAAGACTTGTGAGAAATCAACAGCGGAGGCCAGAGTCATAGCTGGACGCATTCCCGGAAAGAAGAGTAAGAAAATGAGCTGCATAGTGAAACAGACGACAGAAGCTAGCGTTTCAGCCGACAAAATTCATCCCACAAGGCAGGCAGAAAAGAAAAGCTGCAGGATCCCCTTCCTCAGCCGCCGTTACGAGATGAAAACGACGCGTCACAGAACGTTTTCCGTGCTACCTGAGTTCAGCGTTCGGTTAGGAAATCAACTGAATTACAGGTATCTACATCTCTATTCAACTGAATTTGCAGCCAAGAGAGACAGACTTTAACTGCTCGAGTCGGAATGCAGTTCAGATGAACTGCGAGATCGGCTGAGCACTGGAGAGCACGGGAACAGGCTGAGATCCAACCTGAGTGAATTCGTGTCGATAGTCAATCTTCAGGTGGCGGTAAATGATCACCAGCAAGTCCTGAGAGGGGTGACTGGATGTGCGCCGGATATTCTGATTTCAAATCCGTCTGCCCGGTCACCTGTCCCATTCACGCCCTCCTACCGGCAATCAGCGCAGTAATCGCATTCGGCCAGTGATCACGCTCCAATCCAATCTGATTTGTGAAATTTACGCGAGCATCGTTAACCCGCGGGGTTCGTCCGAATTCGCCGCATGCAACAACCATCACATTATGGTCAGGGCCTCTTTCAGGCAAATCTTTGTTGAGAGCTGTCAGCGCGATCGCCATTTGAGGCAGGCGTTCTCTTTTGAGACAGGTTGAGGTGAAAGCCGGGGCGTGACCGTCCCCACTGAAGTCTTTTGTTGTGTCATTCGGAGTTGCAGCATCGAAGTTGATCACGGCGACGCCTGCTTGCGCCAACCGGCGGGCCGGCAGGTAGTTCTGTCTTCAGCGATGGTGTCTGCAGCCTTCGTGAATCTGGAGCATGTTCGTCAGTCAGGCTAAATACCGGAGCAACAGGCTGCCTCGTGAGAACATTGAATGCAGCATCCTCGAATTGAGCGATTCTTTAACTTGCTTGGTCACGCAGCTGTTGAAACTGGCTCAGCAGGTGATGACGATGTTTGAGTCGCTGATGACTCATGCCTCTTGGCAGTGTTAAATATTTGGCAGTGTTAAATATTCTTGGATTAAAATCAGACCGTAACGGATCACCCGATTCAAAGGCCCGAGCACTCACACGAGACACCCTGGCTTTGTCATGACGAGTAATTCCACCGAGGGCGGGCGTCTCGACACGCATGAATTCGCGTAGATGGACCGGCTCCTGAAGATCAATTGGCCCGTTGCAAATTCCTTACGTGCTCTCAATGGTATTCTGGTTTTGGGATCCAGCAGCAATTACGTTTCCACCCACGGTACGACTCACCCGTCAATGACAACATTTGTGTCAGAGAAAATCAGTCAATCGATTCTGGATTTCAGAGTTTAGCAGTTCGAAATCTGTCGCGCTGCAGCGATTGCTATCTACGGTCAATAAGTGCAGACGGAGGACACGCTCAAATCAATCCTCACTGGCGGGGGACTTCCGGAGTCTATTGATTTTTTCTCTGGAGTATCGAGAAATTGCAGCGGTTTGGTCGTCTGTTGCAGGGGCTTTAAGTCTGCTGTTAGGCTGGGAGGTTGAGGGTGAGTTTGTTAGTTGAGGGGTTCCTGTCAGTTCCACGGTAAGAACTATGAATACCTTGTGTAACAGTGGGGGTGATTGATCATCCTCACGATCGTTGGGAGCCGAGTTGTACGAATGAGGCGGCTGTTTTCGTCTCATGGCATCGTTGATTGAAACCAAGGCCGGTCCCTTTGGGCTTCCGAGGTATTGTAACGGTGTTTGTCGGTTAGAGAGTGCGGCAGGGATGCCGAGCAAATTGAGTCGATGTCCACGTTCAGAAATGTGAACGGGATCGAAATATCAGATTTGGCCAAGAAGCCATGGAGGGGCAAGTGATGGTTCGCACAGGAATAGCGACGCTGATGGTCTGTGTCATCGGTGCGACGAGCGTCAGTGCTGACGATACTGCAACAAAAAACAGAGGCACACTGTTGGAACGGTTGACATCTGCGAACGATTCACAGCAACGCAGTCCGTCGATAAAGCGAGCTGTCGTGAATGATGCTTCTCGGCAAGCTCCACGGATTCGACAAACAAGCGAAACTCCCGTCGCTGCACCTTATCCCGGAGCATTACCACTGGTCCCGCTCCCAACTCAGTCGGTTCATAGTAATTCACCTGGTGTGTATAGCACAGTTTCTCACGGTGTTGCTCAGGGACCAGCCAGTCAAGCTGAGGGAGTATCAGCATCTGGTGCCCCATTGCATCCAGGCACGGCGTTGTACCCATCGCCGATCCCCGGGATTCCGCAGCAAGTGGGCGGTACGGCGATTTCCAGCCAATTCCTCAATCCTCACGAGATGCTTTACGCTCATCAGTACCGAGCCATGTATCCACCTTATTCGTACAAAGTGAATGGCAAATGGATGGTCACTCCATTTGGAGTGTGGTCGCATGAAGACTGGCATCTGCAGGGCACGATGGTTGACGTCAAATACAAGTCGTCGATCAGTCCGTTTGCGTTGTTCACGTCTCCGGCAAGACGCTGAGCCAGCCAATAATCTGCGGAATGTTCACGTTGACGTTGTGTCGCAGGCCGGTAGCTCCTTTTGAACATATCCTTTCACCGACATTGAAGAAGGTAGATCCAGAATGCGAATACAAAGCTGTTTACGGGCATGTCTTGCCGCGGCGGTTTGCGTGACGGCTGGTTTGCCGAATGCAAACGCAGACGATGCACCTGGCATAGTCCGAATGACTGATTTTCAGCCAAACCAAATTGAACAGACCGCTTTTTTAGGTGAGACATCGACTTCGGTCGCTGCTGATTGTGGAGCTTCAGACTGCGTCGAAGGTGAAGGTTGCCAAGTGGTCGACGACTGTTGTAACTCAGGTGGTTGTAACTCAGGTGGTTGTAACTCAGGTGGTTGTGACTCAGGTGTTTGTGAAAGCTGCAAAAGCTGCCCTTGCGGGTGTTGTGGTGCCGATAGTGGTACTGCGTTCAGCTGTATCCTTCGCATGTTTGGCTGTTCTACCAAGCGCTG
>Ga0315315_10005258_pt1 | contig 11938 bp, 17 predicted proteins | sample M140m3416metaG_FD_203699 | JGI IMG/M metagenome (GOLD analysis project Ga0315315, IMG submission 203699) | Ammonia-oxidizing marine archaeal communities from Monterey Bay, California, United States - M1 40m 3416 | ecosystem: Environmental > Aquatic > Marine > Intertidal zone | place: USA...
ACTTCCGAAACAAAACTAAATTATAATATTAATAGCAAGCGCTCTTAGTTCAGTTGGTAGAACGTAGGTTTCCAAAACCTGATGTCGAGGGTTCAAGTCCTTCAGGGCGTGTTTAGGTTTCTGGAATTTAATCTCTAGAGTTTTGAGAAAAGATGATCACAAGTTCTTTATTCTTTAAATTCTTGATGTTATGCTACTATTGTCCAGTTCTACAGGAGAGGTGGCCGAGTGGTTGAAGGCTTCAGATTGCTAATCTGATGTACGTTTTTAATGTACCGTGGGTTCGAATCCCATCCTCTCCTTTTTCATATTTGAAATATTTTACTAATTATTACTCGAAAGTAGGAAAAGAAATGTTATAATTGTATCATCTAAAAAAAACTTTTTATATAATAACAATGGATATTTTAAGCCTAGGATGGTCATCTTTAATGGTTATGTTTAGTTTCTCTCTAGCCCTAGTTGTTTGGGGTCGAAACGGCTTTTAAAAAAAACTTAAAGAGACTTTTTAGATAAAATTAACTGAATTAAGTATGGCAAAAGAGATATTTACGACAGCAGGTGTTATGTGGGCTTTGACTTTGACTGGATTAACTGTTGGGTTTGGGCTTCTAAAAATTCAAGGAGAGTAATTCTTTTAATCTTAACATTTAATATCCAAAAATGGATTTAATTGAAAGCAGTTGGTTCCTCATCTCATTTCTAATTATTTTAATTGTTTTATTAGTAGACCCAAAAAGTTCCTCATCTGGATCAAGTAAAAGTGTCGTATTAGGATTATTTTCAAGTCCTAGTTCCGGTCAACAATTTATTTATAATTTTAGTGCAATACTAATAATACTTTTTTTTATTTTGACTACGGTCTTAAGTTTAAATAATTAGTAGTTTATTAAGAAACTGCGCAAGAACTGATATGGGTGATTCACGATTTATACAGCCTTTTTATAAAAAAAATTAGACGAGAAGAAACTTATCCTTCTTGTCTAATTTTATGTTAAATTTTCATTTAAGCAAAAAATGCAATGTTGGCTAATAGAACATAGGCTACTACATCACCTCCGAAAGCGCCAACAGTGAAACCACTGGTAAATTGACGCCAACCCTTTGATGATTCAAGCCCTTCAAGTTTTCCATCGTCTTGGAATTGGGCTAAACCATAAATAGTTAGTCCTAGAGTTAAAATTAAAATTAATCCTAACGCTGAAAGAAAACCAACTAATAAAGCATTTTCTGAATTACGTAATGGGCCTAAAATATAAAACGGGCCTATAAGAAAATATCCGTGGGCCATACCAATTTCTAAACCTCTTAAAAGGGGAGATAAACCCTTTCTATAAATAGGAAGGTTTCCTAAGTATAGTTTAGTTGCTGTTGAAGTCGTTACTGGTGTAGATAAGTTTCCTACGAAAGGATCGTTATTATACGGCTTAATAAATTCGCTCATGTATTAAATTTCCTGTAAAAATTTATCTTTTGTTAGTTTTTATTATAGTCTTCAGAAATTACTTATTTCGAAAAACTATTTGTAGTTCGTATTAATCGTAAGTTCTCTTTGCGGTAAACTTTACATTAACTGGTTGTGGATTTTTTCCTATAGAGTGTCCGATATTTCCAACACCTACACGACCATCATTTAACTTCTCAGGGAATACACCATCTTTGGGGTGTAAGTATTGTACTTCGCTATTAGGGAAAATACGATATATTTTATAATCACTAATTTTGAATAGAGTACGTAGTTGTGTTCCCAGCGCAAGACATTGTTCTTTTTTTGAAAGATATAAGAGATTCTCACCACTTTGCATTATCGCTGCTCCACTTGTCGGCATTTCAAAAACCTGCTCCTTTTTGCTAGTCCACGTGATAGCATATTTTTCTTCAGTTTCCGCGGATCTTAACCAACCACCCGTACTACCACCAAAAGTTGGTGATGGTATTTGTAAATTTAATGTATCTGCCATTTTTCTTCTAAAGTTACTTTTAATTTATATAAAGTAATCATACTAAATAATAATTATAACTCTAATTTATGAATTAGAAGATTTTATATAACTATTTTTAAATTGGGCCGAGTTGGATTTGAACCAACGTAAGCTATGCTAACGGATTTACAATCCGTCCCCATTAACCGCTCGGGCATCGACCCTTATAACATCTAATATTATCATACATTTCGTTATGATGCAATTTATTATGTTTAAAAAACCTTTAAGATTCCAAATTGAAAAAGCTGGACAAGTGTGAAAATCCTAAAGAAATTAAATTTCACACTTGTCCTGATTGGATGAAAAACCGCTTAAATACTTCTTACACGAACACAAAAACAGTTTCACACACGGTAGAAAATCTCACCTGTTTATAATATTTATCTATAATGTGTTGGTACTAGAAAACACAATTATGATTTCAAAGCTATAGTTTAACAGCGAAAGGTAAGCGTGCGACACCAAAATAATAGCAGGCCTACCATTTGGAGACTTGTTAGACAGCTTGTAATTTATTTTTCAGCAGAAAAATCAGTTTCAATTACATCATCTTCGGAAGAACTACCAGCTTCTTTATAAGCTTTCTCTCCAACTTCCATAACAGCTTTTTTAAGCTGTTCCATAGTGCTCTTCATTCCATCGAGATCGTCTTTTTTGATAACGTCTTCTAATTCAGATACTAAATTTTCAATTTTTACTTTTTCATCAGCCGAAATTGTAGATTCCAATTGCTCTAGTTGTTTTTTTGTTTGATAACAAAGAGATTCGGCTTGATTCTTCGTTTCTATTTGATCTGATTTTTCTTTGTCGGCAGTAGCATTAGCTTCCGCATCTTTTACCATACGCTCTACTTCATCCTTTGGTAATGTAGAAGCTCCACTAATAGTAATTGATTGCTGCTTATTTGTGGCTTTATCTTTAGCTGTTACCGAAAGAATTCCGTTGGCATCAATATCAAACGTAACTTCAATCTGCGGAACTCCTCGAGCTGCTGGCGCGATACCATCCAATCTGAATGTTCCTAGACTTTTGTTATCCTTAGCCAGTTCTCGTTCCCCTTGAAGAACATGAATTTCAACATTAGGTTGATTATCTACTGCTGTAGAGAATGTTTCTGATTTTTTTGTCGGGATAATTGTATTTCGTGGTGTAATTTTTGTTGTAATACCCCCTAGAGTCTCCACCCCTAATGAAAGAGGCGTTACATCTAGTAATAGAATATCTTTAACTTCACCACCTAATACTCCTGCTTGAACAGCTGCTCCGACAGCAACTACTTCATCTGGATTTACCGATTGGTTAGGTGTTTTTCCTAATAACTTTTCTACAAGTTCCTGTACCGCAGGTATTCTTGTGGAACCGCCAACAAGTACGTTTTGGTCAATCGCAGAAGATGTCAATTCTGCATCTTTTAATGACATTTCAATCGGAGTTTTACATCGATCAATTAGATCTGAACAAAGTTCTTCAAATTTTGCTCTTGTTAATTCTTTTTCTAAATGTTTTGGTCCTTCTGGAGTTACTGAAATAAAAGGTAAGTTTATTGAACTTTGTGTTAACGTTGAGAGTTCGATTTTAGCTTTTTCTGCGGCTTCCGTAAGTCGCTGTAATGCTTGACTATCCTGTGTTAAATCAATACCCTCTTGATCTTTAAATGCTTTAATTAACCACTGAACAATTTTTTCATCAAAATCATCACCACCAAGTTGAGTGTCTCCTGATGTAGCCAATACTTCAAAAACCCCATCACCAACCTCTAATATTGATACATCAAAAGTACCTCCACCAAGGTCAAAAACTAAAATAGTTTCGTTATCTTTTTTATCTAAGCCATATGATAGAGAAGCAGCTGTAGGTTCATTGATAATTCTTAAAACCTCTAAACCTGCAATTTTACCTGCATCCTTTGTTGCTTGGCGTTGTGAATCATTAAAGTAAGCAGGTACTGTAATTACAGCTTGTTTTACAGTTTCACCTAAATATTTAGAAGCGTCATCAGCTAGCTTACGTAAAACTTGCGCAGAAATTTCTTCTGCTGCAAACTGTTTTTGTAATGCAGGACATTCAAGCTTAATAATATCTTCTGTTTGTATTACTTTATAAGAAACTTGTCGGAGCTCTTCATTTACTTCACTCGTTTTTCTTCCAATAAAACGCTTAACTGAATAAAAAGTATTTTCTGGGTTTATTACCGCTTGACGTTTTGCTATTTGGCCAACTAATAAATCTCCTTTTTTTGTGTAAGCAACTACAGAAGGTGTCGTTCTTTCACCCTCAGCATTTGTAATAACTTCAGGCTTTCCACCTTCCATAACTGCTACTACAGAATTGGTTGTACCTAAATCAATTCCAATAACTTTAACCATTTATTATTAATTCTCAAAAATTGCTTCTCTTTATATGTATATTAATGTTTTCATAAACAATTTAAAGGAGTATTTACCGTAGAATTATTAGAACTTACTGAGAAAAAATAAAGTAAAAACAGCATCAACACCCAAAAAACGTAACGAAATAAAAGTTTAATAAATCCTCAGTCAGGCTAGAAGAATCCTAATATCGTAGAATTTAGGGGGCAGCTTTTTATACAGTGTGAGATGGGTTTAAGCATTTTAAAACTTCCTGTTCAAATGCAAGCATTATTCTGGTTTATGGGATTTAACTGAGTAATCACTATACTTTACAATTTAGTAATGATTTTTAGAAAAGTTAATAACGAAAACCGCGACAAAAATACTGAAGTTATTAGTACAGTAAACTATTACTAACTACTTTTACCGAATAGAAATTATCCAAATTTTAAAAATCAACTTCTTTATTGAATATTCTTAATCATGTTGGTTACTGTTGTAGGCGCATAGACAAACAAGAATTAAATCCTTTATACTTATTCTAGATATAGAATTTGTTTACTTTAAATAGAAACGATTTATATAACAATTTTTTTAAAATTGCATTATTTACTCAATTTAATTTGAATAGTTAATAATTATCCATATGCAAGCAGGCTTATTTGCAAAAAAAGTTGGGATGACCCAAATCTTTGATGAATCAGGTACTATTCTTCCCGTAACTATATTAAAGACTGGGTTATGCCAAGTAAGTCAAATTAAAACAGTAACTACAGACGGCTATAATGCTGTTCAAATTGCTTACGGCGAAGAGAAACTAGAAAAAATAAATAAGCCTACACAAGGCCATTTAAAAAAAATAGGAAATCAAGGATTTAAATCTTTTGGCGAATTTCGTGTGTCAAAGCCTGAAGATTTTAAATTAGGCCAAGTTATTAAGGCTGATACATTTTCTGCAGGCCAGAAGGTTAGAGTAACTGGTAAAAGTATTGGTAAAGGATTTGCAGGTAACCAAAAACGACACAATTTTAGTCGAGGTCCTATGACACACGGTTCTAAAAACCACAGATTACCCGGAAGTATTGGTGCTGGTAGTACGCCTGGTCGAGTATACCCTGGAAAAAAAATGGCAGGTCAACTTGGTGGTGGAATGGTAACACTTAAAAGTTCTGAAGTTTTATATGTAAATACCGACGATAACATTCTTGTTCTTAAGGGTTCTGTACCTGGTAAAAAGAATACCGTATTAAAAATTCAGCCTCAAAAATATTAGTTAAAAAGCTGTTTAGCATTTTTATGTCTTACACTCAAACTACTCAAAGAAATTTACTGGATATTATCAAATATCCAATTCTTACCGAAAAAACAATACGGCTTATTGAACAAAATCAATACAGTTTCGCAGTCGATTCTAAAGCGGATAAATCTGCCGTTAAATCTGCTGTAGAACAGTTGTTTGATGTAAAAGTCATTTCCGTAAACACTTCTTTATTATCACTAAAGAAGCGTCGTGTAGGAAAATTTATAGGTAAAAAAGCTCGTTATAAAAGAGCTATAGTTAAATTAGCATCAGAAGATTCTATCAGTTTATTTGAAGAAGAATAAACTATTAACATCTTAAATTAGACGTTCTTAAATATTAGTTAAATTATGGCAATTCGTCTGTACAGAGCCTACAGTCCTGGAACGCGCTCTAAATCTGTATCGTATTTCGATGATTTATCACAAGTAAAACCAGAAAAATCTTTAACTTTTGGTAAAAAAGCTTGTGGAGGTCGAAATAACCGAGGGATTATTACAATCAAAGGCCGCGGCGGCGGGCACAAAAGAAAATACCGTATCATAGATTTTCACAGAAAGTCTACCATTGTTGCTAAAGTGGCGACAATTGAATACGATCCAAATCGTAATGCAAGAATCGCTTTATTACATTATAAAGATGGTTCGAAAAAATATATTGTTTGTCCCCGTTCTTTAAAAGTTGGGATGGATATTTATTCCGGAAACGACGTACCCATCGAAGTGGGTAATGCTATGCCTCTGGAATTAATACCGTTGGGTAGTATTATTCATAATGTAGAGCTGACTCTAGGTAAAGGTGGTCAAATTGCACGGGCTGCAGGTACTTATGCACAATTGATTGCAAAAGAGGGTAACTTTGTTACTTTAAAATTACCATCAAACGAAGTGCGATTGGTAAATAAAAAGTGTTATGCAACTCTTGGTCAAGTGGGTAATGTTGACAGCATTAATATTACTTTAGGTAAAGCTGGTAGAAGTAGGTGGCTTGGAAAAAGGCCTAAAGTTCGAGGAGTTGTTAAAAACCCAATTGACCACCCGCATGGTGGTGGTGAAGGGCGTTCACCAATTGGTCGTGCAAGGCCAGTAACTCCTTGGGGTAAACCTGCATTAGGTATTAAAACACGTAAGCAGACTAAAGCAAGTAGTAAATACATTATACGTTCAAGACGCTAACCGAATATTAATAACAATTTAATAAAATTTAGATTATTAAAAAATGCCACGTTCTTTAAAAAAGGGCCCGTTTGTCGCTTCTTATGTTTTTGAAGAAGTAGAACAAATGAATTCCAGTGGGAAAAAAGACATAATTAAAACTTGGTCACGTTCAACAACTATTTTACCCAACATGATTGGGCATACGTTTGCTGTTTATAATGGTAGACAGCATTTACCAGTTTTTGTAACAGATCAAATGATTGGTCATAAACTAGGGGAATTTGCTCCAAGTAGAACATTCCGCTCGCATGTAAAAAAGGATAAGAAAGGAAAACGTTAGTAAAACGCTATGCAAAAAAACGAAATTCGGGCTGTTTCTAGATACGTTAGAATGTCACCTAGTAAAATTCGTCGTGTTCTTCGACAAATTCAAGGAAAAACATATTCTGAAGCATTGCTACTTTTAGAATTTATGCCATATGCATCGTGTGCGCCAATTATAAAAGTTCTACGTTCTGCTACAGCAAATGCTAGAAATAATTTTGGTTTGGATGAGAGGAAATTAGTCGTTAAATCTGCATTTGCGGATCAAGGTCCAACAATGAAAAGATTTCGTCCAAGAGCGCAAGGTCGGGCTTATCGAATTTTAAAAGAAACATCGCACATAACGATTGTTATGGAATAAGTACAAATATATAAATTTTACAAGTATCTGATTCGTGGGACAAAAAACGCACCCTACCGGTTTTAGAACTGGTGTTAATAAATCACATAATGCTATATGGTTTGCCAATTATGGTGCTTATAGTGAAGTTCTTAAAGAAGACTACAAAATAAGAAAGTTTTTCGAAAAAAAATTTGAATCTATGTATAGTAAAGCAGGTATTGCTAAACTAGAGATTCAAAGAAAGGTAAATCAGCTTGAGTTGATAATCCATGCAGCAAGACCAAAAGCTATTGCTGTTGATAGTAATCAAACAAGCATAATTAGTGAATTAAAAGAAAATTTAAAAACTATAGTTAGCGATTCTAAACAGATTCGTATAAAAGTTTTACAAATTGCAAAAAGTGAAAATGAAAGCTCTTTAGTAGCAAGATCTATAGCGGATCAACTTGAAAAACGTGTAGCTTTTAGAAAAGCTATCCGCCAAACTACTCAAATGCTACAAAAAAGTGGAGTTAAAGGATTTAAAATTCAAGTTGCTGGTAGATTGAATGGTGCTGAAATTGCCCGTGCAGAATGGGCTCGTGAAGGTAGAGTGCCACTTCAGACTCTTCGAGCGGACATTAGTTATGCTACACACCGAGCAAATACAATTTATGGCGTATTAGGAATTAAGGTTTGGATTTTTAACAAAGAAATTATTTAACTTAGTAATTTAAGCAATTTGGATAAAAAGATTTAGTTATGTTATTACCAAAAAGAACTAAGTTTCGTCGACAACATCGTGGAAGGTTTAAAGGGGTTTCAAAAGCAAATACTATAGTTTTTGGTGATTATGGTCTTCAAGCTTTAGAGCCGGTATGGTTAACTTCCCGACAGATAGAAGCAACAAGACGTAGTATTACAAGATATGTTCGTCGTACAGGAAAAATTTGGATTCGAATTTTTCCAGATAAACCAATTACAGAAAGAGCTGCCGAGTCTAGAATGGGTTCTGGAAAAGGTACAGTAGCTTATTGGGTTGCAGTAGTAAAACCTGGTGCAGTGCTTTTTGAAATTAATGGTTTAAACAGAGAAATGGCTTACAAAGTTTTAAAATTAGCTTCTTATAAGCTACCTATTAAAACGAAAATCTTGGAAAAGCTTTAATTTGCCATTTGTAAAGATATTTTTTCAAAAATAAACAATGTTATTTTTCTAAATTTGAAATTAATGGCTGTAAAAGAAAGAGTGGGAGTTGTCGTTAGCGACAAAATGAAAGATACGGTTATCGTTGCAGTAAACAATCGTGTTATTCACAAAAGATACAAAAAAGTTATTACTAAAACTAAACGTTACGTAGTCCAAGATTCTACATTTAATTCCTCAGTAGGGGATGAAGTACGTATTCAGGAAACAAAACCTATTAGTAAAACTAAAAATTGGGTCCTAATTAGTGTTTTAAGAAAGTCAGCAACATAAAAATGATACAACCGCAAACATGTCTAAAAGTAGCAGATAATAGTGGGGCTAAAAATTTGATGTGTATTCGAGTTCTTGGCAGTAATCGTAGATATGGTTACGTGGGGGACGTTATAATAGGTGTTGTAAAAGATGCTACACCTAACCTTACAGTAAAACGCTCGGATATAGTTCGTGCAGTTATCGTTAGAACTAAGCAATCAATTCGTCGTAAAGATGGTTCTAGATTACGTTTTGATGATAATGCGTCTGTAATAATTAACAAAGAAAATAATCCTCGCGGCACTCGAGTATTTGGTCCAATCGCTAGAGAACTAAAAGAAAGGGGGTTTACTAAAATTGTTTCATTAGCTCCCGAAGTACTTTAGTAAAAACTTTAAAACCTTTATAGAGGTAGATTTTATTAGCTATGAAATTAGACTTAAAAAGCTTATACAAGCAAAAAATTGTTCCTTCTTTAATAGAAGAATTTAATTACAAAAATATTGAACAAGTTCCAAAGCTTGTTAAAATATCAGTTAATCGAGGGGTTGGAGAGGCATCAAAAAATTCGAAAGAACTAGATTCTAGTCTTGATGAGCTTCGTTTAATTGTAGGCCAGCAACCAGTAACTAACAAAGCTACAAAATCTGTTGCAGGATTTAAAATTCGTGACGGTATGGCTATTGGAACTTCTGTTACTTTACGAAAGGGCCAGATGTACACGTTCTTAACTAAGTTAATTCATATCGTTTTACCGCGTATTAGAGATTTCCGAGGGATTAGTCCAAATGGATTTGATGGGCGAGGTAATTATAATTTAGGACTAAAAGAACAATTAATTTTTCCTGAAATATCTTATGATGATGTAACTCAGATTCGGGGTCTAGATATTTCTATTGTAACAACAGCAAAAACAGATGAAGAAGCACGCACTTTATTAAAGTCCTTTGGAATGCCCTTCACTAGTACTTAATTTTAAATTATCTGAAAAAGTTTAAATGACTACTGATACTATAGCTGATATGTTAACAAGAATTCGCAATGCGAATTTAGCAAAACATCAGATTGTGCAAATACCTTCTACGAAGGTAACACGAAATATTGCACAAGTTTTATTCGCCGAAGGTTTAATTGATTCATTTGAAGAGTTAAAAAACGGTTTAAAAAGTTCACTTCTTCTATCACTCAAATATGTTGGCAAAGATCGTAAACCGACCATTGCAAAAATTCAACGTATAAGTAAACCAGGTCTTAGGGTTTATAGTGGGGCCAAAAAAATGCCTCGAATCTTAGGAGGATTTGGAACCGCAATTGTTTCTACATCACGCGGTTTAATGACTGACCAACAAGCTCGAAAAGAAGGTGTTGGTGGTGAACTCTTATGTTATATTTGGTAAATTTCAAATAAAATATGTCTCGTATCGGTAAAAAATTCATAACTATACCTGAAAAAGTTAACGTCAAATTAGACGGCCAAAAAATTCTGGTAGATGGTCCGAAGGGTAATCTTTCCCGAATTTTACCTTCTTTAATTTGTTGTAATTTAGATGACTCAAGTCAAAAATTAATTTTAGAAAAAACACAAGATACTAAATTATCCCAGGCACTATACGGACTTTCACGAACACTTGTAGCAAATATGATTACAGGGGTTTCTGTTGGTTTCGAAAAAAGATTGCAAATTACAGGTGTAGGGTATCGAGCTCAGCTTGATGGAAAAGATCTTGTATTAAATATGGGTTATAGTCATCCTGTAAAAATGATTACACCCGAAGGACTGTCAGTAAAAGTCGAAAGTCCTACGAATGTTGTAGTTTCCGGAACACAGAAAGATATGGTAGGGGAATTTGCAGCGAAAATCCGTTCTGTTCGACCTCCAGAACCTTATAAGGGTAAGGGAATTGCTTATGAGGGCGAAATTATCAGACGAAAAGCTGGTAAAACTGGTAAATAATTAATTCAAAAAAATATTTATTTTTAGCATGGGTCCTAGAAAAACATTTAAATCCAAATCTGAATGGTTAGAACGTGTTGTTGCTATCGAACGTGTAACCAAAGTTGTTAAAGGTGGGAAAAAAATGAGTTTCCGTGCCATTATTGTTGTTGGTAATGAACAGGGTAAAGTTGGTGTTGGTGTTGGAAAAGCCGGGGATGTAATCACTGCTGTACGCAAGGGAGTTACAGATGGTAAAAAGCATATAATAAATGTTCCTTTAACAAGTTCAAACTCAATTCCGCATCCAACAAACGGTAGGTTTGGCGCAGCGAAACTTATATTACGACCCTCAGCCCCTGGTTCCGGTGTAATTGCTGGAAGTTCTATCCGAACGGTATTAGAACTGGCGGGTGTTAAGAATATCCTATCAAAACAATTAGGTTCTAATAATCTTCTAAATAATGCAAGGGCAACAATTAACGGTTTAAGCTCATTACGATCTTACCAAGTTTAGATTAAAGTCTATCGCTAATGGAAGTATCAGAAACAATAAATTTATTACAAAAGAAGATTTTAAAAATATTCGGTTTTCTAATTCTTATAAGGCTAGGTCTTTATATTCCTGTACCTAATGTGGATTTAGATATTTTCTCACAAAATCAAGTAGCTAACCCATTGTTTGGGCTTGCAAAAAGTTTAACTGGCAGCTCATTTCTTGGTGTTGGTGCATTGGGAATTCTACCGTATATTAATTCTTCAATCATAATACAACTTTTAACACCTATTATCCCTTCTTTAGAACGTCTACAAAAAGAAGAAGGTGAATTAGGTCGGCAACAAATTACCCGTTATACTAGATATTTAACTTTAGGTTGGGCCTTGGTTCTAAGTACAGGTGTTGCTTTTATTTTAGTAAAACCTGTGATATTTAATTGGAGCTTGGTTTTAGCTTTGAAAATTATTTTTTCCCTAACTACAGGTTCAATGCTTTCGATGTGGTTTGCTGAGCTTATAACAGAAGAAAAGCTTGGGAATGGTTCTTCAATGGTCATCTTTATTAATATTATTGGAGGGCTTCCTGCAAACATTAACGAATTTACTT
>Ga0315315_10005259_pt1 | contig 11935 bp, 8 predicted proteins | sample M140m3416metaG_FD_203699 | JGI IMG/M metagenome (GOLD analysis project Ga0315315, IMG submission 203699) | Ammonia-oxidizing marine archaeal communities from Monterey Bay, California, United States - M1 40m 3416 | ecosystem: Environmental > Aquatic > Marine > Intertidal zone | place: USA...
ATTTGTCTCTTCCTCTTCATTTGTCTCTTCCTCATTTGCCTCTGCCTCTTCATTTGTCTCTTCCTCATTTGCCTCTGCCTCTTCATTTGCCTCTTCCTCTTCATTTGCCTCTTCCTCTTCATTTGCCTCTTCCTCTTCATTTGCCTCTTCCTCTTCATTTGCCTCTTCCTCATTTGTCTCGTCCTCGGCAACAATTTCTTCATCTGTATCAACAGCTTCTTCGTCTTCTTCTTTCAATTCAACACTCTCACCAGTATCCATACCACAGTCTTTGCATACAATACTGCTGTCTTTTACTTCAAAATCTTCATGATCACAATCATCATCTAATGATAATTCTTTCATTTCTTCTGCTGACATTCCAGCTAACATCATATATTGACTTGTTATTGGGCTTATATCATCATTTTCATGTTCATCATTGTTGTCTTCATCATTGTTGTCTTCATCATTGTTGTCTTCATCATTGTTGTCTTCATCATCTTCGTCATTGTCGTCATCATCATCATCGTCATCATCATCATCGTCATCATCATCATCATCATCGTCATCATCATCATCGTCATCATCAGATAATGTTTCAATATTTAATCCAGAAAACTGTAATTTAGCACGCATTTGTTCAATTTGCTCTTGTCTTTTTTTTTCAATATTTGATTCAACTTCTTTAATAATCATTTCTTCACTAATATTTTTTTCCTCATTATTTTTTTTTTCACTAACTTCTAATTTTATTGATTTCATTGATTTATTAGATATCATAGATATTATTTTTTCATTTTTAAACTCTCTTATTTCATTTTCCAACTCTTTAATTTTATTTTTTAATTTTTTGACATAAGGTATTTCTAACAATATTGTTTCTAAATCTCTCTTTTCTTCTTTCATTTTATTTACTGCATTTGATACTGATGATAAATGTTTACTTAATACAGCACTAATATCATTTACTATATTTTTAACATCAATTTTTTCCAGACTAGATTCCATTTCTTATTATAATTAATATATTCCGTTTAATATCATTTTTTTAAATATCTAAGAATAATAAATGGATACACCAATTACACAAAAAGAGGCTATGATTAATATTATTACTTCTCAAACTGATTATGATAGTGAAAAAGCTGAATTAAAATTAAAAGAATGGAACAACGATTTTATCAAAGTTATTAAAGAATTTTTAAATCCCAATTTTTTAGAAAAAGAAAAAAAAGAAAAAAAAGAAAAAAATAAAATCGTTTCTGTAAATCAAACAATTATGAAACAATTGAGAGAATTTAAAGATAAACAAAATAAAAACCATGATTATATTAAAAAATATAAAGATTATCTTAATAAAAAACAAGAAGTTATGCAATTAAATGAAAATCTTAAGCAACAAGAAACATTAAGACAAAAATTTATTTCCTCTAATGATTCTAATAATGAAAAAATAGACAACGATTCTTCCAATAATAAAGTTGAAGAAATATTCTTATAAGATATATATTCTTAACATATATCTTAAAACACATTAAAACTATTTTTAACAATTGTTGACTTTGTTTTAAATTTTTCTCTACTTTTTAATTTATATTTATTAGATGGTTTATCATTTTTATCTATTATATTATTTAATATATTGGGAACTTCATTGTTTTCTTCATAAATTTCAGGTAAAATTTTAGCCATTGGTTTATCAATGACCATCACCAATCTATCATTTTTCAACAATTTTCTATATTCTTGTATAGATAAATTACCGTAATAATTATCTAGTGTATAAAAAGGTGATGGCGCTGGTTTAATATTTTTTTCATAATTGTAGATTTTTCCATAAATATTATTTAATAATGAATAACGATCCCACATGGTTGATGTATCCAAATTTTCATTTTTTAAATATGACACGGCGCATTCAGGGCTACAAAAACATCCATATACTTCTAGTTTATCATCCACATAATGTTTTGGAATATAAATAGCAGGATTATCAAAAGGATGTGTACACCAAAAGCAACTTGAATTTTTATCTGAAATATTTTTATTTCGCAATTTATATTTTAGCGCATTTAATTTAACCCAAACATCTTTAATATTAACATCTTCTTCTTCTTGTTTTTTTGTTTCTACTTTTTCTGTAATGATATTTGTAACTTGTTGTTGAATATTATGTTTTTCAGCATGTTCTAACTCTTGGAAATTTAATTGATTATTTTGCTCAAAATTAAATGCTTCTGGTTGTTCTAATTCTGGGTTATATTTTAAACTTGTTATATTTTCAGGTATTTTTTCTTGACTTGACACTTTTAAATGCATAATAATATTTGGTACATATTTCTCTTTTTTTGTATTTTTTGATATTTGTTTTACAATTTTACCACCTTTTGGTTTTCTTCCGCGCTTCTTAGGTGGAGGTTTAGTTTCTCCTTCTACTTTCTTTTTTGGCTTCCTGCCTCTTTTCTTTGGTGGCATAATATAACAAGTTATTCGATATTTATTTTAAATACTTTTTTTTTGTGTTTTGCGCGTTTTTTTTCACTTTTGCTTCTTTTGCTTTTTTTGCTTTTTTTGCCTTTTTTGCTTTTTTTGCCTTTTTTTCTTAGTTCTGTCTTACTTTTTCTTGGTGAAATAGGATCCCATGGTGTTATTAAAGGAAGTTTATCATACTTTCCTATTTTAACATTATGTCTATTTCCTCCCCCCTTTTTCAACTTCTTCTTCTTCTTCTTCTTCTTGTTGGTTGGTTTTGTCCATTCTAAGAAATCATTCGGGTTTTTGGGCCCCAAGAAATCAGTAATTATAAAATCGTTTTCACCATTAGTGATATTCGTTTCAATTTTAAACCAAATTAATTTTTTGACTATGTAATCTTTACCTGCTACGGTCTTTTTACTGTCTTTAATAATTAAAAACCATGGATCATTGTTTTTATTAATTCCAGGGATCAAATTCCTTTCTAGGTGGTCGCCGATGAATGAATTATCACTCTTGTTTCCACTTTCGGAGGTAGTGAAAAGGATCTCTTGCGGAATGATCTTTTTCTGATTGCTATCCGTGTTTCCTTCTCGGGCAAAACTTTTTTGTGGGATTCTTAAATCACTTTTTATTTTTGGTATAGAATGATGATCAATATATATAAATTGTTTTTTATCTGTTTTTATTTCATCTGGTAAACTACCCATATAATTTTGTTTCTCGTTGTCTGTCTTCGGCGGCCAAGTCCACACCGTCCGGTTCGCCCATTTTGTTACTTTATATATGCGTGCTCCTAGGTTCTTAAATATCATTGTAAATCTTTTTTTTATATTAGCAGAACTAGCAGCCTTAGAAGCAGGATTAGCCTTAGAACTATGAGGATTACCAACATCTTTTCTATCGCCACGTGCGATTGCACTTAGAAAAGCAGAACTAGCAGCAGCAGAACTAACAGAAGAACTAGCAGCATCAGAAGAACTAGAAGCATCAGCCTTAGAAGCAGCATCTGTATTATCAAACGAATCATGATTTATATTTTCTACTATCCCAAAATTATTATTACTTTTAAGCTCCAATAATTTACCACGTAATTCTATTTTCTTTCTTTTCTTTTTTTCGTCACTTTCTGACTGATTTGTATTTTTTAAAGCAAATGAATGGAAAAATAGTAAATTTAATATTTCATTTTGTAATACTTCTACTCTATTTTTAATGTCTATATCTTCGCTGGTGTTTGAAAATCGTATATCTAATGTATATACTAACATTTTAGTAATTTTTTGATTTTCATTTTTTGGCATTCCTATTAAACATAATAATTTTGCCATAATTAAAAAATTTTCATCTGTTATAAATTTTTTTTGTGCGTCGTCATTATTTATTAAAAATTGTAAAGGTTCCTTAAAAAAATTATAATAAAAATTTTTATATTCACTTATCTCATAGTCGTCATCTTCACCATCAGCAATAGGTGGAGCATCGTATTTATAATCTAACCACTGTTCGCCTTCCCTCTCTTCTGTTGTTTCTGAAATATCATAATCAAAAGTATTTTGATGGAACCATGTTTCTAATTGTTTAGAATTACTTATTCGCGCATTTTCCCGGTTTTTCATGGTGTTGGTGTTACGTTTCACATGTCCCCGTGCTGGTGTGATCTCAGAATTATTTATAGTAAATTTATTACTTAATTCATCAATATTATCATAATTATTATCATTATTAATAATATTTACATCATTATATATTAATTTGGGATTTATAGATGCCAAACGATTATTTTCTGTTTCATTAATTTTCGCATTCGCCTTCTTCGTCTCAGACGAGTAAATTTTGTGTTCTTCTAAAAATATAGAGTTTTTGGAATTGTTGATAAAATGCCATCCGGTGTTTGTCATATTCGTGTAGGCCTGTTTGATGGAATAGAAAAACATTGCGTTAGCACTCCACAAGGCATCCGTATCATTCCCTTTTATTAAATAAGGCATGCTACCATCATTTTTAGGCCATTTAGTATCTCCATTTTTATGTTTTACCAATCCTGTTTTGTCTTGAAATTCGGCCCCCTCTAACCCTTTCATAAAAGTACCACTAAACTGATAATTATATGGTATTTCATTAGATGATGTATCATAGAGATTTTTCATATATTCATCACTTAATCTATATAATATATTACAATCGGTATTATCTGAAAAATTTAAATAATAAGTTCTCGTTATAAATTTTTTTTCGGACGAAGATTCATATTCCTTATTTTCAATATTTATTTTCATATACCGTAATTTCATTGTATTTGGTAGTTCAAAATATTGTTTAAATTTTTTTACTTTATAAAAACAATCTACATATTTTGTATTAAATTTTGTTTGATATTCGTCGTCGGAGCACTCTCCAGCGCAACCTTCAAATTTAGATTCATTTATAAATGTTAAATTATTTTGAAAATACGAATGTGGTGTTAAAATATCTATTTTATTTATATAATAATTAAATTTATTTAAAATATTTGGTGTCAAATTCATAATTGTTGATAATATTTCTCTCTTTACTTTCATTTGTTCTTCATTATTTTTCAACTGGATATTTAGTGTCTTTTTCAACATAGAAAAATTGCTGATGAACTGCCGGTTGCCTCCAGGAGGAGGTGTTTTTAATAGGTTCTCGGTAAGCAAACGGTTATCCCCCGATTTTCCCAATGAATATGCATGGGCATTTCTTGAATATGTTATATTTTTAGTATTTTCACTCGCTAATTTAAAAATATCTAAATTTGGAATATGCATTGCTAATGAAGCTGGTTTGATCTGATTTGCTTGATTACTCGTTATCACAATTTGTTGAATTACATCTATTTTTGTGTTACTCGTATTTGTTTTATTTATCAAGTTAATTGCATCTGAAATTGTTTTTTGTTTAGTGTCCTCATCACCACTTTTTGCCCAATCACTATATTTCTCTTTTACTTTATAATCAAATCCATTAATTAAAAATAATTTTAAAGCAAATAATGATATATTAATAAATCTCGTTTCCTGAAAAAAAAATTTTTTACCATTATTTACTTCATCTGTAACATCATCTATATTTATCATACCATTATCATTTGGTTTGGTATAACACCCGCAATATAACTTATAAGTTAGATGATGGTTTTCTATAAGGGTTTTCCATTTTTTTTTTTTTTCCTTTTCCTTTTCCTTTTCCTTTTCGGCGGCCTTTGCTTCGGCGTCAGTTTCGGCGGCCTTTTCTTCAGCGTCAGTTTCGGCGTTATTTCCAAAAAATAAATATTGATCATCAATTGTTAATTTTAGTCCCAGGTCGCTAAAGTCCTCCTTTTCCTTATCACTGGGACGATTATTTATATAATTTTTTTCAAACAAGCTATTGATAATAGTATTAATATCTTCTTTATTATCTACATATAATTTTTCTGATCCTGGGGGATCTATTAAAAAAATATTATATATACCAGAATTCTCGGTATTATTTTTTGTAACTGTAATTTTAAATAAAAGTTTTATTATTAAAGCATCGCGACTTGAATTAGAGTTACCGCGATTACCTTCTTTTATAAAATGTTCAGTATCATAACCATTAAAATAATTTTTTTCGTGTGAATGTTTGCATATCTTTTCTAACCATGTTTTAGCTAATTTTGAGGAATCATATTTAACTCTAAATTTATTTAATCTATCTATAAATAATAATACATTTGTTAATAATGTATTTGCCGTTGGATCATTAAAATCTTCAATTGGGTTGTTACTTCCAAATCTACCATTAAGATAATTATATTTTGGTAATTCATCAAAAGTTTTTTTTGCAAATTCTTTAATAGTCTGATATTTTGTCCAAGCATGTAAAAGTATAAAATCCATTTTTAATTCTAAATTAATTGTTAAATCAGCGTCTTCACCCTGTTTACTTTTAATTTTAGTAAATATTTGATCAAGTATTCTAGATAATAAGTTGTTAGGTTTCGCTATATCATCGCTGCCCTTTTTTTTTCTTTCAAAAGCTACATATGTTTTTCCTGTACCACTAGCACCAGCCATACCCAAAATCATTGTTTGTTCTTTTTGTTCTCCATCATTTGTAAGAGTAGGATTCTCAGGAAATAATTCTTTTATTTGATAATTTATAATGCTACCTAATTTTAATCTTGTTTGATCTAATGTTTTGTCTAGCAACTTATTTGTTAAATGATCCCCCCCCTCCTCCATATCTTTTTGTATAGTCATAATTGATTTATCATCTGCCTTAATAAAACAGTCTGATACAACACGATTAAAATTGGGATATTCAGGCTTTCCTAATATTAATTCTTTATATAATCTCAAATCACGCTTACTATCATTCCATTTTTTAACTAATTTTTCATATTGAACATCTGTAATACACTCTTCGGTATTTATGTTATCTCCCACTTTTTTATTATTATTTTCATCATAATTACAATTCCTTGATGATCCTGCAAACACAACTTGTGCATCATTAGCTACTTGTTTAAAATCATACTCATCTTTTATTATATTAATAGCTTTCAAAATTTCCGAAGTTGTGGGATTTTCTTTATCTATAATTAAAAATTTACCCCCCACATATTTCCAGAAATCGGCGTCTGTTGTATTTAACATTTTATGAATTATTCCCCAACCTTTATTAGCTGCTGCTGCTGCTTGTTTTCCGTCTTCTAATGTTTTTTTATCGATGTCATATTTAGCGATTTCTGCTCCATTATTTTTTAAAGTTTTATCGCTTAAAATTCCTAAATTGTCATTATTGTTGTTGCTATAGATTGCAAACTGACTTTTATCAGAAAAAGCTTTTAAAGTATTAAATAATTCGTTGGTATCATCTCCTGTTGCATCTCCTGCTGCCTCTCCTGCTGCCTCTCCTGCTGCCTCTCCTGCTGCCTCTCCTGCTGCCTCCGTCCATTTTATTTTAAATTCACCATCATTTTTCGTTGTTATAACTGGTTCTTTTGATTTTTTCATGCTGGCTAATAACCTTTTTAAATCTGCGATTTTTCTTTCATTTTCACTTTGGTTTTCTATGCGTGTTTCATATTGTTCATGAGCTTCTTTTATCTTGCTAATTTTGTATATTTCTTCATTAATTTTTAATTTAACTAATATTTCTTCATTTGAATAACTAATACTACTAACTTCTTTGCGCCATTCTTGTTCATTTTGATTAAAAAAAAGGTCTAATTTATCGCCGATTAATAAACCATTATTATTTCTAATGATTGTTTTTTCAGCCTCGGTAAGTTGTGTGGTGGATTCGGTAAGTTCTCCGCGATCATCTACTATTATGTCATATTTAAAAGCTTCTGATCTAGCTTTTCCATCTGTGAAATTATTAAATTGGGGATCGCTGTTTAGATCATTGATTATAGAATTCACAGTCACACCTGCAAACAGATATTTTGTATTAGCAACGGTAATTGTTATATTTCCTTTATTTTCACCTTCATATTCTGTTTTATAATCATAGTCACTGGTGTCAGTATTTTTCCAAAAACGTTTTCCAACTTTTTCTATTCTTTTAAATTTATTTAAAATGTTGCCTTTACTATTATTTGCCCAATTTATCCATTTTACTGCTGCTTTTACTTTTTTTGCTGCTGCTTTTACTTTTGCTGCTGCTGCTTCTGCTGCTTCTGCTGCTGTTTTTGCATGTTCTGCTGCTGTTTCTGCTGCTGTTTTTGCTTGTGTTATTTTACTTAATGCTTCATTTGTTGCATTGTTTATTATATCTTTTATTTTTACTTTTGCTGCTTCTAATGCTGATCCTGCTGTTGCTCCTGCTGTTGCTGCTGCTGCTGCTGTTGCTGCTGCTGCTGCTGCTGCTGTTTTTGCTGCTGCTACTTGTGCTACTGCTTCTGCGGCTGCTTCTGCGGCTGCTGTTTTTGCTGCATCTGCTGTTGTTTTTGCTGCTGCTATTTCTGCTTGTGCTTGTGTTAATTCTGCTTGTGCTTGTGTTAATTCTTCTTGTGCTGCTGCTGTTGCTGCTGCTACTTGTGCTGCTACTTGTGCTGCTACTTGTGCTGTTGCTTGTGCTGCTGCTTGTTGTACTGCTTCTTCTGCTTCTCTTTTTGCTGCATCTGCTTCTGCTGCTTCTCTTTTTGCTGCATCTTTCGCTTCTTTTACTAATTTTGCTGCATCATCTACTAATTTTGCTGCATCATCTACATCTTTTATTTTTTTATTTATTGCTTTTTGTATTGCTTCTCGTATTGCTGCTGCTGCTGCTTCTGCTTGTTGTTGTTGTTGTAATTGTTGTTGTTGTAATTGTTGTTGTTGTGCTGCTGCTTCTGCTTCTGCTGGTGGTGCTTCTGCTGGTGGTGCTTCTGCTGGTGGTGCTTCTGCTGGTGGTGCTTCTGCTGGTGGTGCTTCTGCTGGTGTTTCTGCTTCTGCTGGTGCTGCTTCTGCTTCTGCTGGTGCTGCTGGTGTTTCTGCTTCTACTGGTGCTGCTTCTGCTTCTGCTTCTGCTTCTGCTTCTGCTTCTGCTGCTGCTGCTTCTGCTTCTGCTGGTCCTTCTTCTTCTGCTGGTGTTTCTGCTGCTTCTGCTGCTGGTTTTAGATCATTAGATAATGCATCTACTGTAGCTGTTTTCGGCTCAGGCCCGCCAATTCCTGAGCCTACTGAGGGTCCTCAACAGTTGAGAAAATAAATTCACCTTTTTCATCTATTTTTCCACCATAATTTTTTATGTTATCATCTTTTTCAATTTCTTCTTTATGTGCTGCAAACTCTTTTTCTTTAAAATAAAAAAATTTACAAAATGAATCATCTAATTTTATTTTTATTATTTTTTTACTATCAGCTGGAAAATTTTCTTTTATTTTTGCTATTAAATTTACTATAAAATCTATTTTTTTTCTCGCTGATGTTGCATCTTTTGCTGCTGCTTTTGATTCTTCTTCATCTCCTGCTGCTTTTGATTTTTCTTCATCTCCTACTGCGTTTGATTTAAACATTTTACCCACATCATCTCTTGTTTTAAAAATATCTCCCAAATGGTATACTACAACTTCATAATTACCTAATTTTTCACGGTTTTCTTCCATTTTTATATAAAATAACAATATTATTATTCATATTCTTATTTTACTAAAGATTATAACATTTTCTACACACAGCAAAATAATTATTATTTCCTATCAATTTTTGTTCCGTCTCATTCGTTAATCTCTTTGTAAAGTAACCTTTATTTCCATTTTTACATATATTGCACAATGCTGTCAATTTTTCCACCTTATTGCATATCGGAATCAAATCTAACATTTTTCCAAATTTTTCTCTTTTATAATCCCCATCTAAACCATATACATAAACTTCTTTATTCATTTCTTCTACCAACACCCTCACTACAACATCCAAATCATCAAAAAATTGCCCCTCATTAATTAAAAATACTTCTGAATCTAAAGCATTTTGATCATGCAATATACTTGTTAAATGTTTCAAATTTAATGAATCTATTTTAACCAAATCATGCGAAGATAATTTCTCATCATCATATCTTTTATCCTCTTCATAATTAATAACACATATCTTCTTTTCTAAAAATACACACTCTCTATATTTTTCTATTAATTTAGTTGTTTTTCCCGCAAACATCGGCCCCAAATAAATCGCCAAATATCCATCTATTTTTTGAGACATAATAATTATATAATTGTCTATTTTTTTATTATCTTTCTTTTCAATTATTTTTAAGTATTATAATAATTATTACAAAAAAATATTAAATATATAAATCAGTTTCTTTATATTAAATGGATCATAAACCATGGGTTGAAAAATATAGACCAACTAAATTCAAAGATATTGTATTGGAAAAAACAAACAAAACATTACTCAAAAATATTATTAAACAAAAAAAATTTCCCAATCTAATCTTTTATGGACCACCAGGTACTGGAAAAACAACAACTATAATAAACCTCATCGCAGAATATCATAACAAATATTATCCCAATATTAAAGGTCTTAAAATTCACTTAAATGCTTCTGATGACCGCGGTATTGATATTATTAGAAATCAAATTAACCAATTTGTAAATACCAATTCACTATTCGGCAATGGTATAAAATTTGTCATATTAGATGAAGTTGACTATATGACCAAAAACGCACAACAAGCCCTTCGCTATTTAATTCAACAATATTCCGATAATATTCGTTTTTGCCTCATTTGCAACTATATAAGCAAAATAGACAAAGCTCTTCAAAACGAATTCATTCAACTTTGCTTTTGTAATTTACCAGAAAAACAAATATTTCACTTTTTAAAACATATTGTTGAATCGGAATCACTACAAATTGACGACTTCCAAATCAAAAATATACAAAAAATGTTTAATTCTGACATAAGAAGCATGATCAATTATATACAAACAAATCACAACAATATTAATGTTAATAACACGATTACAAAAAAAGCTTGGAATAATTTAATCAAATTATTCAAAACTAAAAAAAAAAATAAAACGCAACAAATAAAAAAAATTAACGATTATATTAAAAATTATTGTATTCAACATTATTTCTCTATTGTAAATTTTATTAAAACATTCTTATTTCATATTATTGAAAATGAGCCATATTGTTTAAACGAAAAATGGTTATCAAAGATAGAAATTATTATTCATAATGAAAATATTAGCGAAGATATTTATTTAAATTTCTTCATCACTCATTTATATGATTTGTATGATTCTCTGTAATACATCTTCATTCTTATTTTCAAGTTTTTAATAAACTTGTTCGGTGATGGTGAAATAGGATTAAAATTACATCGTTTTATACTATATTCTTGTTCAATATCATCTATACATTGTTTTTTTGATTCTTTTTTCGTCGTTAATATGCTTTTATTTTCATAATGAAAAGACATCATAGATATGTATTAGATAAAAAAAATATAAAAATACACTTTTTTGATAAAAAAAAATTTATTTTTGCCTACATTTTTCCTAAATATTTTAAAAAATAAATAAATTAAATTGAAATTTATTTATTTAAGTAAAAAATTTAAATAAATAAAAATTAATTTAAATAAGATATGTCACTAGACGAAGAATGGGAAAATTTTATAAATAGCGACTGTTGCAATTTAGATTGTTTAATTGAAACAAAAAAAAAAGAAATATTTAAACCCACATATACAGATTTATATATTTCAACGCAAACAAAAATCGGTTATTTAGATCAACATATTGATTTATATAATTTATTTTGGAAAATACCCATTATGGATTATTCATTGCCACAAGAAGGCATAATAAAAAAAATAATAAAAATAAATTCTATTACACACGAAGATGTTGATATTCTTGAAAAAAAAATTGCAAAAGAAAATAATATAATTGTTGATGTTATTTCTAAAGTAAATAATATTAGCGGTGATCACGTTACATTTAAAGATGTTAGAAAAATCACAGTAGGGTTTTCAAAAAAAT
>Ga0315315_10005261_pt1 | contig 11932 bp, 15 predicted proteins | sample M140m3416metaG_FD_203699 | JGI IMG/M metagenome (GOLD analysis project Ga0315315, IMG submission 203699) | Ammonia-oxidizing marine archaeal communities from Monterey Bay, California, United States - M1 40m 3416 | ecosystem: Environmental > Aquatic > Marine > Intertidal zone | place: USA...
TCCATGTTCGGGAAAGTCAACTCTCATGAGAAGACTTATCTCTAGGTTAGATGAACCCAATCTAATTGAACCGATGAAACTATTTAAGTGCCAAGAACATGGTGACATATTAGTAGTCGGTCAATACCCCGAGGGAGAGACATTCGGTGGAACCGATAAGCTCTCTCACGGTTCTATCCCACAGTTTAGAGAGTTCATTCAAGCAATGAACATTGCATACAAACATGTTCTCATTGAAGGAGATAGATACTTTAGAGGTGTAGATATAGAATGGTTGATAGAGAACCATGAGGCCAGAGTCTATGTACTCACTGTAGATATAGACGAAGAACACAATCGTCATGCAGAACGAGGTGACACACAATCAGAAGTGTGGTTGAAGGGTAGAAGAAGTCAGATAAATAATATTTTAACAAACATGAATTTGTTAGGACAACTACAGATTCGTGATAACGATTGCATAGAGTCATCTATGAAAATCGAGGAAGAGATTTATGCCAGAATTATTTCATAAAAAAGTCTACATGGTCGTAGAGAATCCGAATGAGGATGATGCAGCCATCGAACTAACAGGTGGACAATGGGACGGACTTGTATACCAGTATGGTAAGATACAATTCGAAGAAGGTAAACCAAATATCAACTTCACAAGAACTATAAGAAGATTCCCACATGGACAGGAAAAGACAGATATTGGACTTGAGGAACTCCTAAATAATAGTGAATTAAACGACCTCATGGGTGACATATTAATGGAACTTGTAGAGGAACAAATGAAAAGGGAAAAAGAAGATGGCACTAGAGTATCATAAATTTAGGCTAACAGCCGACGAGGAAAAGGAAGGACAGGAGATGTATATTTTTTCCTGTGAAGAAGGATTACTTGAAGCACTCAAAGGTGCTTACCCCGACTGCACATGGGTCGAAAAGACTACTGAACCACCCGCCTCCGAATAACAATAAGGATTAATCAATGAATAAAGAAGTATTGAAAGCACAAATTAAGCGTCATGAGGGCGAAGTACTTAAAGTATACGCAGACTCATTAGGATATCTAACACTTGGTGTTGGACATCTAATCAAAGAGGGTGATGCAGAACATGGACAACCAGCAGGAACTCCAGTATCACAATCAGTAGTAGATGCATACTACGAAGCAGATTTTGACAAACACGTGGATGAAACTATTCATTTGTTTGAATCAAAAGGTGGAAAGGATTTTTATTCTTTACCCGAAGACATCCAACACGTACTAGTCAATATGACATTCAACTTAGGTGGAAGTCGTTTTGGAAAGTTCAACAACATGTGGAAAGCAGTTGTATCAGAAGACTGGAAAAGAATGGCAGTTGAAATGGAAGACAGCCGTTGGTTCAGACAAGTCGGAAGACGTTCAGTTGAATTACAGGAGCTTGTGTTAAATGTCTAATCCTATCAAATGTCTCCGTTTAGAAAACGGAGATGTCGTTATTGGTAAAGTGACAGAAAAATTATTCAAGTACGTAGTAGAAGAAGCACATGCTTGTATTGTTGAGATTCAAGGTGGTCAAATGGAAGTAGGTCTAGCTCCATGGATACCTTATGCAAAAGACTATACTTTTGAGATTTCTAAAGTCAGAGTAGTGTCTTGTTTTGAACCTAGACCAAACCTTGCACAAAACTACAAGGTGTTAACTGGAAATAAATAAAGTGGCAGATATATTAAGAGCATTAGAAAAGAAGTATGAAGGTGATATTGCAGTACACACTGCAAACATTCAAGTCTATCAATCAAACCCAGCTGGTATCGGAGAACATTCTGATATCGTTCAGGCAGTAGATGCAGAAGTTGAGAAACTTGCAGATGCACAAGACAAACTAAAATCAGTAAAAGACTTACTACATCCAACCAAAAAAACACTTGTAGAATAGACCTCTTTCTGTTATACTAACAGTATGGATTTTTATACTAATGTGTGTCGAACTCGCGACAAAATACTCGTAAAGGGTTACCAAGGTAAGAAACAGATTCAAATGTCTGTGGACTACCGTCCTAATCATTACGTCCCAACCAAAAAACCTTCTGCATTCAAATCACTGGATGGGAAGAACCTTGAGGCTGTTAATCTCAGTTCGATGGGTGGTGCAAGAAAGTTCCGAGAGAAGTTTGCTGGAACAGCAGGGATGGAAATCCATGGATATGATAGATACATCTATACATACATTGCTGATAAGTTTCAAGGGGACATCAAGTATGACCCAAAAGTTATCAAGATTGCAACACTAGATATTGAGTGTGAATGTGAAGATGGGTTTCCCGAACCCATGCAAGCTTTGGAAAAAGTAAACGCAATCACCATCAAACCTTTTAGATTTATGGCTCACACATTCGGGATTGGGCCGTGGGACGAGGCACCAGCCAACGTACATTATCATGAAGCACAGGATGAGAAAGACCTACTTGAGCAGTTCATCAAGTACTGGAGAAAAGAAAAGTTCGACATCATTACTGGTTGGAACGTTAATACTTTTGACATCACTTACCTTTGTAATCGTGTGGACAGAGTATTCGGCTCAGAATCACATAGAAAATTTTCACCATGGAACATGTGTGATGTCAGAGAGTTCAAGACCAACTGGGGTTCTACCCAACAGGTCTTTAATCTGTATGGAATCAACGTCATTGATTACCTAGAACTGTACAAAAAACATACCTTTGTAAACCAAGAGTCATATAGACTAGACCACATTGCAAATGTGGAACTAGGTAAATCAAAGGTATCATATGAAGAGGAAGGTTCTCTTCACCATCTATACAGAAACAATTATTCCAAGTTCCTTGCTTACAACGTAAAGGATGTTACCTTGGTAGAAGACCTAGAGGAGAAACTAGGTTTGATGGAATTGATTCTTGCAATGTCTTACAATGCTAAGTGTAATTACAACGACACTTTTGGTATGGTTAAGTATTGGGAAACAATCATCTATAACTTTCTGAAGGAACAGAAAATTGCAACACCACCACAGAAGCTGTCACAAACAAAAGGTGATAGAATCCAAGGTGCATATGTCAAAGAACCTATCGTGGGTAAACATGAATGGGTTGTCTCATTCGATTTGAACTCACTGTATCCACACATCATCATGCAGTACAATATCTCACCCGAGAAAATGCAGAGAGGATTGACCGATACATCCGTAGAAAAATTATTCAACAAGGAAACGATTGTTGATGGCGCACTCGGTATCACACCAAACGGTGCTAGGTTCTCAAACGACAAACAAGGATTCCTTCCCGAACTTATGCAGAAGTTCTATGACGAACGTAAGATGTGGAAGGGTAGAATGATTGAGTATCAGAAGGAACTACAAACTTGTACAGATAGGAAACGTAAGAACGAACTCAACACATTAATCAAACGTTCTTACAACAACCAACAGGTTAGAAAGATTGCACTTAACTCAGCTTATGGTGCTTTGGCTAATCAATACTTTGCATTCTTTGACCCACAACTTGCAGAGGCAATCACATTGTCGGGTCAGTTGATTATCAAACATGCAGAGAAAACAATCAATGATTGGTTGAATGCTACACTCAAGACAGACGAAGACTATGTTGTTGCAATGGATACTGATTCTGTATACATAACGCTAGATAAACTCATACAACAGGTAATGCCTAATGAGACTGATAAACAAAAAATCACAAACTTCATCGACTCAATCGCCAAGTCACACATGGAAGATGTTCTTGACAAAGGTTTCAAAGAACTTGCAGAATACACCAATGCCTTCGAACAAAAGATGGAGATGGGGAGAGAGGTCATCGCAGACCGTGGGATTTGGACTGCAAAGAAAAGATACATCCTTAACGTCATCGACAACGAAGGAGTCCGACTAGCCGAACCCAAACTCAAGATGATGGGTATTGAGACTGCAAAGTCCAGTACACCACAATGGGTTAGGGGTAAACTTACAGATGCATTCAAGATTGTGATGCAAGGGACAGAAGAAGAACTATGGGACTTTGTTGAGAATGCACGGATGGATTTCCGTAGACTTGCACCCGAAGATATGTCTTCACCTAGAGGTTGTAATAACCTAGGACAGTATGCAGACCCAACACAAATCTATGGAAAGGGTACACCTATACACGTACGCGGTGCATTACTTTACAACCATCATTTAAAACAGAAGAACATTCACAAACGTTATGAGTTGATTAAGAGTGGAGAAAAACTACACTTTACATATCTCACTACACCAAATCCAATCAACGAGAACGTCATATCATTTATGAATGTCTTACCCAAAGAGTTTGACCTACATAAGTACATTGATTATGATATGCAGTTTGATAAATCATTCATAGAACCTTTGAAGGTAGTCATAGAAAAGATTGATTGGAACGTAGAACCAGTTGCAAGCTTAGATTCTTTTTTTGGATAAATACAAGAATGGGCACCAAAAACTTTAAACAATGTGAATTCCACGTAAAAGTCAGCAAAATCGTTGACGGCGATACCGTTGATGTCGACATCGACTTAGGGTTCTCAACAGTTTTAAAGAAACAAAGAGTGCGTCTAATGGGTATAGATACACCCGAATCAAGAACAAGAGACCTCGTGGAGAAATTGTTTGGTAAAGCATCTAAAAAACATCTTACACATCTTCTATCAGAAGGTGATATTACCCTCGTTAGTCACGACAAAGGAAAATTCGGACGTATACTTGGAGAACTTTTTGTATCCAAACACGATTCAGACGAAGAATGGATGGACGAAAAAGGTGGCCACCAAACATTCGAAGGACAAAGTAGAGTCTCAGTCAACAAACAAATGATTCTTGACCATCATGCAGTAGAATATACTGGTGAGAACAAAGACACAACAACAGCTAGACATTTAGAACATCGAAAACTTCTTATAGAGAAAGGAGATGTCACCCAAGAACAAATTGACAAGGTGATGTCATGATTATTTCTCCAATGGATTGTTTTTATATAGCGATGATATGTGCAATATTTGGTTTCATAATCCATTTGGAATTAGGAATGTCAGAGTTAAAGGCTATGATGAAGGAACACACTAAGTTTGATTCCAAGATGTCTGAAGTTGGTAAGAAATTATCTGATATAGAGAAAAAACTCTAAAAACCCACTTGTATATTAACACGTTATAGTCTATAATGGATATACATTATGGAGAAGTGTTATGTCATTTATTAAAGATTTAGTAAAAGCATCGGGAAACGAATATGCAAATGTCGTTTCGGACGGTGTTGCAGCTGGAGATGTTGATACCTTTGTAGATACAGGTAGTCATATCTTCAATGCACTATTGAGTGGTTCACTATACGGTGGACTTCCCGACAACAAAATTACTGCAATCGCAGGAGAATCAGCAACAGGTAAAACATACTTTGCATTGGGCATGGTAAAACAATTCCTATCTGATAATCCCGAATCTGCAGTTATCTACTTTGAGTCTGAGTCAGCAATATCAAAGGAAATGATTGAATCTAGAGGAATTGATTCTTCTAGGATGATTATTGTTCCAGTGGTTACTGTACAAGAATTCAGAACTCAAGCAATCAGTATACTGGACAAGTATGCAGAAACCCCAAAATCCAAACGTCCACCTATGATGATGTGTTTAGATTCACTTGGTATGTTATCAACAACCAAAGAAATCGAAGATACTGCAGATGGAAAAGAGACAAGAGATATGACTCGTGCCCAGATTGTAAAGGGTGCATTCAGAGTATTAACTCTTAAACTTGGTCGTGTTGGAGTTCCTATGATTGTCACGAACCACACATATGATGTGATTGGTTCTATGTTCCCACAGAAAGAAATGGGTGGTGGTAGTGGACTCAAGTACGCTGCATCATCTATCATCTATCTTTCTAAGAAGAAAGAAAAGGATGGAACAGAGATAATCGGAAACATCATTCACTGTAAGAATGCAAAGTCAAGATTGACAGTTGAGAATAGAATAGTGGATGTTAGGCTTTCTTATGAAAAAGGATTGGACAGGTACTATGGTCTATTAGACATGGCACTTGCATTTGGCGTCTTTACAAAAGAAGGAACTCGTGTTAAACTACCTACAGGTAAAACCGAATTCGGAAAGACTATTAATAACAATCCCGAGAAGTACTTTACAGATGATGTAATGGCACAACTCGAACAGAAAGCACAGGAATACTTTAAATATGGAAACAGCGAGACTAGAACAGACGATACTGAAGAACCTAGTTCAGAGTGAATCTTTTACAAGGAAGGTAATACCATTCCTTAAGGAAGAGTATTTCTCCGAGTCGGACGAGAAGACTGTGTTCAACGAAGTAGTTACATACTTCGACAAGTACACTAAACCACCTACAGTGGAAGCACTTCTCATAAATCTAGATAACAATACGTCACTCAATGATGGACAGTTATCGAACGCAAAAACTATTGTAGATAGTATTAGTAAGGACAATGTCGAGACTCCAACCGATTGGTTGGTAGAAGAAACTGAGAAGTGGTGTCAAGATAGAGCAATCTATATTGCAGTCATGGATAGTATCGAAGTCATAGACAAGAAGTCCCAACGTTCGACTGGAGAAATACCCGACCTTTTAAAAGAAGCTTTATCAGTATCATTTGACACTAATATCGGTCATGATTTCATTGAAAACTCAGATGATAGATTTGAATTCTATCACACTGAAGAAGAGAAACTTCCATTTGATTTGGAGTATTTCAACAAGGTCACCAAAGGTGGTCTTCCCAACAAAACTCTAAACATATGTCTTGCTGGTACAGGTGTTGGTAAGTCATTATTCATGTGTCACATGGCATCATCTAATTTGATGATGAACAAGAATGTACTTTATATCACACTTGAAATGTCAGAGGAAAGGATTGCAGAGAGGATAGATTCAAACACATTGAACATCCCTATGAAAGACTTACCCGACTTATCCAAGAAACAATTTGATAAGAAGATTGATAAAATCAAAGAGAAGACTAAAGGTAAACTTATTGTTAAAGAGTATCCTACTGCATCAGCACATGTAGGACACTTCAGACATCTATTACAAGAACTGAACATCAAGAAAGATTTCAAACCCGATATGATTTATATCGATTATCTAAACATATGTGCAAGTGCAAGAGTTAAGCCAGGAGCTGGTGCAAACTCATATACACTAGTAAAGAGTATTGCAGAGGAACTTAGAGGACTTGCAGTAGAGTTTGATGTACCAATCATGAGTGCAACACAAACAACAAGAAGTGGATATGGTTCTACAGATGTGGAACTTACAGATACTTCAGAATCATTTGGTTTACCAGCGACTGCAGACTTTATGTTTGCATTGATTACCAGTGATGAATTAGAAGAGTTAGACCAAATGGTGGTCAAACAATTAAAGAACAGATACAATGACCCAACCGTATTCAAAAGGTTTGTTATTGGTGTCGACAGAAGTAGAATGAAACTCTACGACTGTGAACAAGAAGCACAAGAAGAACTGATAGACTCAGCCGTCGATGATTCAGTACCAGTGTTTGATAGAGGAAGAAATGATGGACAGAAACGAGACTTTTCAGAATTCAAGGTCTGATGATTTGTTATGGGGTAGTCCTGTAACTGCAATAGAACTTGACCCAACACCAATTGATGAGTGGTTTAAAGATAAAGATTTAGATAAACTATGTGCAGAGGAGTTTACATTCAGTAATTGTAAAACTTCAAATAATATAGATGCAAATCTTGAAATTGACTATGCACCAGTATTGGATTTAGTATATGACGAGTTCCAACAGTTCTTAGATTTGCTTGGGCCCAAGTGTGTCATTACCAGTAACTTTGAAGTACCTTGGATTAACGTATATGAAGAGGGTGGATTTCAAGATTCCCATGACCATCAAGGTGATAGGTATAGTGACTTCTCATGGTGTTATGTACATGAAACTGGGAACTCTCATATTGTATTTAAAAATAGATATGCAACCAATAGTGATGCATGTCTAAAGGATTTACTTGCAGCTTATGAAGCCCATCAAGTCTATGTACCACGAATTAAAGATAAAGGGACATTGTATATCTTCCCTTCAACAATTTTTCATGCAGTATCACCCAACAAGTGTGCTGAACCTAGAATCACATTGTCGGGTAACATTAAACTTACACCCGATATAACTTCAGAAGGAATGGCAAGGACTGAACTTATCGAAAAGGATTCACTTAAGGACGTATCTGTTAACAATCCTAAACCAAGACCAAGGTTAGATATGACCCCAAGGAAAAGCCCGTTGACAAAACCTAGGAGATTGTAGTATAATAAGACTATAGATTATGAGAGGTCTTATGAAAAAATTAATTACTATACCAGTACTAGCATGTTTAGTTGGTTGTGGTGGTGGTGGAACATCATCCCCCGAGCTCCAACAATTGCAGTCTTTATCAACCCCACCAGTTTCATCATCCCCGATTTACGGAACCAAAGTAATCGATGGATATGTAGAGGGAGCCAACGTGTTTGTTGATTTCAATTTCAACTTAACACAGGATGATGGTGAACCCTCGGGCGTATGGAATGCTGATACCAATGAGTACGAGTTCCAAGTATCAGACTTTAGTGCAATAAGCAACTTCACCACTGCATGTGGATTATCCCGCCCGAGGGTTGCACAAGTTCCAATAGGTGCATATGACTCAACAAGAGGATATGTAGAAAGTGCATACACCATGTTGTATTTCCCACATGGAGATAGTACATACAAAGCAAATGTGACACCATTCACTACCATGTTACTTACTGCAATCAATTCACAATTGAATACTGATATATCAGTTGCAGATGGTTGTGGTTCTACTGCAAACGATGTTGCATATTCACTTCAAGGGTCAGTAGACACATTCCTCTATAATCTAGAATCAAATTTCAATATCAGTAGATACTATTTCTATGATGATTTCATAGCTTCGGGAGACACCACACAACAAGCCATAGGTGAAAAGGTTGTAGACTTTCTTACTACACTACACACGGTTGAGACCGTTCTCAAAGAACAATACAATATGGGATTCAGAGGTATCTTAAATGAAGATATCATCACAAAGATTTTAAACAACGAGACGTTTACAGACGTAACATTCGACTTGCAGAATGAAACCGTAGGAGAACAACAAGACGAATGGTTCACCTATAGGAGAATGCACAACTTCAATGAAGTAAGAGGTAATTCCCAAGGACAAATTTTAGATGGTGACGGCAATCCAATTACAATCACAGTTGCAAATCTTGAAGCCAATGCTTCAGTAATCATATCAGAAAACTATCATGAAAACAAAGAGAGTGAAACTATTGTCAGTGGACATAGGATACACATATCTATAGAACAACAAAAAGAGGTGGATGGTTACAACTATGAGAAAACCTTTGTAAGATTTGTAGGTGATAGTTCACTTGAACTTGCTGTCAGAGACGGATGGAGAAGTGTTGTTCATAGTGGTGGGAGTGGTTCAACAAGTGACTTTGAATTTAGAATACATTCCGTTGATGCCAATCCATACTTTGATGAAAATATAGCCAATCTTATGGCAAACAGAAATCCAACAGAATTGGTTCAGTTATATACAGATATCACTGATATTGATATGACCATGAGTGGGTCACAAAGTAACCTATACTTACTGTATGATAACGATTTCCATATTTACGAAGGTGGTAACTCACAAATCAATCTGTGGCAGTTTAGACAACAGATGAGAGGTGGTTCCCTTATAGAAGAATGTAAATCTTGGGATTGGGATACAAGAGAAGAACTAGAATTTACTAGTGGGACGGAAGCTTACAATAGGTGTTCGTCAATGCTATAAATACATATGATATTATGACTACTAACTTGAAATCCTCAGATGTGATTAGTGCAATTGAAGAAAAGATTGCGTTAAAAAAGAAACTTCGTGAAGCTAAGAAAGCTTCAGACGATTCTGCAACTAAGAAAATATCTAAGAAAATCGATAAAATCGAGGATAAACTACACTCCACACCGCTCTCTAAAACATAAATAATTCTGTAAATACATACGGAGATATACATGTCAGAACTCACAGACCTAATTGCTGTTCAACAAGCTGCAAAAGCACAACTAGAGAATCAACTAGATTGGCATAACGGTGTAAATAAAACTTATTTTGTGGGTAAATCCAAATCAGAAACTTCTCCAGCAGAGTGGACAGGAGCTGGTAGAGAAGGATTCCTACAATGGCATAATGCACAAGGTGTTAACGAAAACGATTTAGACCAACAATTCGTAGATATGTATGCTGAATATATTAGTACTGAAAATAGTTCACCTGCTAACGACTTTGAAGTTAATTCAGATTTAGTTACAACAATGCAAGCATCAATCACTTCTTATGCAGCCGACATTGCACACCTTCAAGCAAGAGTCGATGCTGGTGATACAACTCTAGCAGACAGCTAAAAAATACATAAATAGTAGACAAGGACACCATTTTGGTGTATAATCTACTATTATGAGTGCAAAAAATCTACATTTAGAACATTTAGAAGACGAAATCATCAATCAAGGTATTGATGGTGGTCGTGGTGCAATAAACTTTCTTCAAGGTCTTAGAGACATGATGAAAGGGCATTCTAACAGTCGGGTCAATATGACTGTTAAGTGGGACGGAGCTCCTGCTATCTTTTGTGGAAAACATCCCGAGACTGGTAATTTCTTTGTTGCAAAGAAATCCATCTTCTCTAAAGCACAATTGCACTATACTTCAGAACAACAGATTAAAGATGCACCCGAACTAAGTGGTCAACTTAAAGAAAAGTTCTTAACTTCATTCAAATATCTATCTAAATTATCTTGGACGAATGTCATGCAAGGTGACTTGATGTATACCAATGATACGAAGATGCAAAAGATAGATGGTAAGTCCTACATTACATTTCAACCCAACACAATCCTCTATGCAGTAGATATTGAATCACAACTTGGTAAAGTAATTGCAAACTCTAAGATGGGTATTGTATTTCACACCACATACGAGGGTTCAACTATTGAAGGATTAAGTGCATCATTTGGTGCAAATATATCTAAGTTAGGAAGTAGTACAGATGTGTGGTTAGATGATGCAACGTACAAAGATGTTAGTGGTAACAGTACAATGACTGCAAAGGAAACGCTTGCATTAACTAAAGAGTTGACTGCAACAGGTAAAGCTTTCCACGGTATCACTAGGAAAGACCTACAGAAGTTTCAAGAAATACAATCAACAATCACAAAGAAAGGTGCTGGTGCATCTTATAAGACATACTGCAACTCATTAATCAGACAAGGTAAATTCAATCCAACATTTGATGGGTACGTCAAACACTTTGAATCCTACTGGAAGGATAAAGTTGTCGGTGGTGTTAAGACAGAGAAACACAAACTAATCAAAACAGAAATTGGTCAAGACCTTGCAAGAGAGTTGAGAAGTCTTAAAAAGTTTATCACAAATCTTACCAGTTTCATGGGTCACTTGGTGGCTGCAAAACAAATCATAATCGTTGCTCTAAATAGAGTTAAGAGCATCGGGACATTCAAGAAAACCGACAATGGATTCGAAGCAGTTAACCCCGAAGGTTATGTTGCAATCGATAGAAGTGGTAAGGCTGTAAAACTTGTCGACAGAATGGAATTTGCATATAATAACTTTACAGCTATAAAATCTTGGGACAAGTAATGAAAACATTCGGTAAATTTTTAACAGAAGCGAAAGACAAAGGTGTCGTATTCACATTCGGTAGATTCAATCCACCTACAACTGGTCATGCAAAATTAGTAGCAAAACTTAAGAAAGAAGCTGGTGGTGGTTATCAACCTATGCTTTTCTCTTCTCACTCAAACGACAAAAAGAAAAATCCACTAGACCATAAACTCAAAGTAAGATATCTT
>Ga0315315_10005263_pt1 | contig 11931 bp, 10 predicted proteins | sample M140m3416metaG_FD_203699 | JGI IMG/M metagenome (GOLD analysis project Ga0315315, IMG submission 203699) | Ammonia-oxidizing marine archaeal communities from Monterey Bay, California, United States - M1 40m 3416 | ecosystem: Environmental > Aquatic > Marine > Intertidal zone | place: USA...
GTACCTTGGCTTCGAGACGATGTCTTCCGCCGCGCAATCCGCCAAGTGGGGCTGCGGTCGCTGCGTGTGGCTTGACGAGAAGGGGCTACCCCATCTGTCTCGCGTGCGCGCGCGCAAGTCGATCCAGGGCAAGGCTCCGCGCAAGGGCTGACGACGTACACGCCAAGAAAAACTTACTTTTTTAAATTTTCACTACAACCGGCCACTCGATAACGAGATTGTGGGGTTTGTGGCCATTGCGTCGAACGATCTAACGGCCTTCGCAGTCGTGTTAAACAAGTCTTCTATCTGTGGTATCATTTTAGTCGAAAGGTCTGCAGCGGCTTTCGTTGCGGTGTCAACGTGCTCCGTCGCGCTTCTGGTAGAGTTCAATGACGCACGCACGTTATAGACCATCTCTGCGATGAATGGCGAGACCGCTTGATCTAGATCTTTAATAATCGAGTCAACGCGGTTCCAGAGCGTGATTGTCAGAACCAACATGACGATCAGGACGACCCCCAGCACACAGATGATCGAGCACGCGAGGATGCGGTCGTTGACGACTGTAGTTTTTCGCGACCGACCCGCCAATAGTGAGCCGTTTTCCTCGTCATTGTCAGCCGTGGGTGGGCATCGCTGGCCGGAGTTGAACAAAATCCGGCCGAGGTTTGTCGTCTGCTGGTTTGCTGCCTGCCGCACTCTTTCAGCAGAGAAGGGAAGTGCCTGCTCGATTGGTATTCCCCCGTGAGTAAGTTGCATCGCGGTGCTGTCGTCCGTATCTATAGTCAAGATGTCCAAGCTCATCCCCACTGTTTGTTTTGAATCAGACGACATTATTGTCGCGGCCTTCTCCACGCCCGCGATGTCGCATTTTCATAAAACGCCGCTAATTTTTGAAGCATCGACGCTGCGATCGAACGGCGATTGAATGTCGTACCGGAGCACGCACAGTGCTGTTCACGAACGCGTGGAAGAAGGAAAGGCACACCTGGAGCCCGCACCTCGCCACCCCGAGCGAAAGAGTGTTGCTCGATTGTGGGCGATCGCATGTTTTTTGATCTGCGTCTGCACGTGCTTGTCGGCGCCGCTGGCGGTGCTTGTTTCCAAAAACATGTATTTACTTTCGCACGCGATTGAGAAAGCAGGCACGGCGAGTGTCGACGTCGGGCGGCCCAAGCGTCGTGTCTCAAAACGTTTACGCAAATTTGTGCTGTTTACAGAGGCAAAGAGAACCTACGAAAAACAAGGGCATCGCATGAATGAATTCAATCAATACAAGAGCCCCTGGGAAGGAGTAACACCAGTAGAATTCAACAAAGACGTGGCTGCAGCGATTGGCGAACTGGCAGAAATCGTTTTGGCCGCTAGTAGCTAGCCGGGGATATTCAAAACAACAAAGAGCGAGAAAGAGCGAGAAAGCAAGCAATGGTGAATGTTTCAAAGGTGCGCCGCGACGTCGATCTTTCGCGCCGATCTGCGTTTTTCGTGATCGAGTCGGCGCACCGCAACGCGAAAACATTCGACAAGCTGTGGCGAATCGCGCGCAACGCGCCATTCTTGCAGAAGCGGATTGTGAAGAAGAACGCCGACGGCTCTTCGCGGCGCGTCATGCGGCCCAACCGCCTGGTCAGCTCGCACGCGTTCAAGATTCTGGCGAGTGGCGCGGCGCTGAATGTGGCCAACACGCTGAAGCAGGACGCTGACACGCTTCGGATTCCCATCGGAACGCCGGACAACCCGGGCGAGCTCCGATCGGCGGCGTGGCTGCCGGGCATCGGCGCGCCCACGACGCACCTCTTCGAGCAGTTCCTCGCTGCGTACGTCCAGCAGTCGGTGATGAAAGCAGTGGACATCAAAAACTCATTTGGAAAGCACCACAAGATCACAAAAAAATGCATGCAACTCGCGATGCAGGCGACCAACGAGTCGATCTTTGGCACAGGCATGGCTTCTGGGCCTGTCATACAAGACACGAACAAGGCCGCCGCCCCGCCCGCTTCGAAGGAGTCCAAGAAGTCCGAGGCGTCGAAGAACAAGGCCGCCGTCGATGACGGCGCGGCGGAAGCGTCGGTGTGAATTGGGATGGGGCTGCCGCGCTAGAGAGCGCTTAGGGGGCGCTTTTTGGAAGACCCTTCATAGGGTGCGAGTACCGTGTCGTTTGTACAAGAGTTGTGTGGGCGAGTGTATGAAAACGGCGGTGAATAATATTGCACAAGGTGCAAAAGCAATGTTTTCTGCCGCCGCCACCCTTTTGAATCCAGATCACCCACAAAACGCAAGACCAGGCGACGGCGAACTGTACTCTAAGTACGACGATACTCTTTACGTGATGATCAGTCCGTTGCTGAGTCGTCGCGCGATCGAGGAACTTAATAATTTACAAGTTCCCATCGATCCATCGCCGGCCCAAAGTGTGCCGGTAGACACGAATTTAGCTATTAAACCCGCAAAGGCGCCTGTCGTAATGTGGACATCGATTGTCGACGCAAAGTGGGACCCGAAGTACGAATCGGTGCGAGTTCGTCACACGCACCAAAACATTGCGTGGCTGCTTATGCAGCTTTACGACAGATTGATGGACGCGCGATTTTTTACTCCGAGCGGTCTCCGAGATGAGGCTGAACCGTATTTCGGAAAGCACGAGCAGGACCCGTGGCACGTGATCGCGTCGGCGTTGGCGATTTCACGTGCGTGGATCGATGAGAGTTTTTTGATCACGACCGGCATGACCGACAACAACCTGTCGGAGGAAGTCAAGCTGCGCGTCGCGGTTGCGCTTTCGATTGCGTACAAATTCCACTCTCCGTGTGAAATGGGAAGAAAACAAGTACTGCGGACGTACTTCTGGCCAAACAACTGCAAAGGCTTGGTCTCTCCCAAATTCCGCAGCCGCAGCGTGTCCATGTCCCTTTCCTTGATGGCCCGCTGCGCCTGCTGCACCTTCTTCGACAAGCCGAATTGGCCTTCGCCGTCCGACGTCGAACTGCAACAGCAAATGATCGATCTCGAAGCGGAATACTTGTGCGCGTGGCATCTGAGCGCGTGGAACGATTGCGAGGAAAACGTTCAGTGCGTTTGCGAACGGTTGATTAGCAACCTTCACTCGCACTGGTGCAAACGCGAGAGCGTCGATTCGGCTTACAGACGCGCGATGTGCGTCCGTGCGATCGTGCCCTTCTTTGTGATCGCAAGCGCACTATCTCCCGTCGACGAGGGCTTCACAATGGAAATACTGACATCGGCGTACGACAAAGAAACAGTCGCAAAGGGGCTGCTGCACTTGTGCACCTCTCTGTACTATTACGTGTCGAAGAACGAGCCGCCGCCCGAAATGCCCCCCGAGTTTCTTGGCGTCGAAGTGATCAAGTCGGCGGCGCGGATTTGCGAATCGGGCGCCGCGCACAAGCCGTGCACCGGGAGACACATCGACGGCTGGGGCGCCAGAAGGGGCGTCTACAGCAGCAAGGGGGTGATTCAAGTTCCAATTTACAAGAACGAAACGATGGAAATCGACACTCCGTACGCGCCACACTCATCTCAAAGCTGTCCAAAGTCTAGAAGCTATGAATTCAGCTGTACCGATTTCACAACGTGGCCGGTTGGCCGCGCAGTCTCGGTGGAAAGCTTGAATGCAACGACAGCCGTCCTGAAACGCACGGCCAACTGGCCCGCACCGCCCTCTCTACCACCACCCTCTCCCCCGCCGCCCTTGCTGTCTCCTTCTTCTTCGCCCGAGCCTCTGGTGTAGAGCAGAGTCGAGTAGAGTGGAGTCACGCGCGAGAGGCGGCGCTTCGGCCGGCGCCGCCCGCGCCACTGGCCGCGCCGGGTTTGGCGCCTTGCTTTCCGGCTTGCGTGACGCGGGACGAGTCGAGCTTCTCCTCGGCGGCGAGGATCTTCAGCATGAGGTCGGAGTTTGCGCGGTCGAGCTGGCGCTCGCCGCTGCTCTCCACCCGCATGAGCTGCGAGGCCGCGGTCTCGCGCATGGCGCTGAGGATCCGCTGCTTCTTCACTTGTTGAATCAGATTCAGATTTGCGTGTCTTTCGAAATGTATTTGGCAATCTTTCCAACTCCAGTTTGGCACCTCCACGCCCTCGTTGCGAGCGGGCTCCACAACCTGGCGCACGTAGGTCAGCGCCGCCAGCTTGTAGCAGGCGTCCTCTTTCATTTTCTCAAAGTTGTTCAGAACGAACTCCTCAACCGGCCGTATCCGCGTGGGCAGCGCGCAACCGACACACGTGATTCCCTTCACGGGGAACGCGCGCTTGTGGGCGGCCCGTTGCCGCTCCGACGGCGTTTGCGAATCCGCTTCGGACATGACGCCGTCGTCCGACGGCGCCGCGGCGGCTCCAAAGGCCGCCCGCGCAATGAGGTCGGCATCCGAGGCCGGGCAGGCGCCCTTTGGCGCGCCCGTGTATTCTTCGTTGTCGTCGTCCGAGCCGAGCTGCGACGCCAGCTCCGACGCCGCGTCGGCGTCCTCCAGTTCACGGCTGTTCTGGCGGTCTCGGTCGACGGCGCGCTTCTTACGATTGAATCCGCGCGGAAGCGGCTTTTTAGACGACGAGTATGGTTCTTCACGGGCGGGCGCGTCTTCCGAGCAGATTGACGAGCCGACTCCCTCCGCCGACTGCCTCGCCTGCAGTTCGAGGCCGAGAAAGCTTATGGCCTCGAAGCGCGCGCCGCGCCCGTCGTCCGACCCGGCCGCGCTGCCGGCCCCCGTGCCGCGGCCCCGGCCGCCGCCTCGGCCGCCGCTCCGGCCACCGACCGGGGCGCCGCGGGTGCTCTGGTGGCCGCCGCCAGCGGACGCGGCCCACAGCGGGTGCTGCGCAGCGCCTCCGCCCCCCGCCAACGCGGCGGCGCCTTGCGCATTGGCGGGGATTGGGTTTGGCGCTTCGGATCCCGAGTCGTTGTCTGAATCTGACATTTTGTCGGCTCTTGTCAAAAATGTAGCCTGAAAGTTGCCAACACTAGCGCATTGGGGCGCGTCCATTAGGCGCGTACTGCACATCCAAAGTAACAACTCAAAATGGCGGGGCTCTCTTTTAGTCTCGAAAATGTCGTTCTGAAGCGCAGCCCTGAACCTACAGCGGCTTCTTGGCAACCCAAGAAGCATTTGTACCGCGACGACTTGAATTGGGCAACGCGGTCGCTGGTCGTGGTGATCGTCAACAGCATCTTCAAATTGCTGAACTGCAACAGCTTGGATCGCGAAAGCCCTTCGTGTCTCGTGTACATGCTGCGCATCCTTTCGCCGGCGCTGCGCGGAGTCGTCATCGTGCAAAGCTACGTCTTTTTTTTCCGCGGCCTCTTCACAGACCCGCCGCTCACATTCAGGCACCAGCTCCGGCATTGGTTCCCGTGGCTCGTGTTCTTCACGTACTGCGCAATGTACGCGTTCGCTTTTGTTAGCTACATCGCAGGCCGATTCCAACCCGAAGACGGGCGAGGAAACTACCGCTCGTGGGCACGCCGCTTGCCGTTTATCTTGCTCAGCCGCGCAAAGTTCGGGTTCAACACGGCGTGGGGAATTTTGAGAGGCCTCGTGACGCTCGTGCTCTACTTGATAACTCTGGGAGTCGTGCTGGTCACGACGCACGCGCTCATGGCACACATGGAAACAGCGCGCAACACGGCATGCGCAGCCCTGTTCGGGATCCAGTTCGGAGCTTCGCTCATCTCGGCGCTTGGCGACTCGACGTGGTTGGGGGGGAAGCACGGCGTGCAGTCGCAGAGTCGAGTTGCGGGCTTTGCCCTGGCGTGGCGCGTCTTCATTGCGATTATGCCTCTTTTGCCGTTCACAATCGGCTTTTTTATCTTTTGTTTTCCTGTGATGTGACGCTAAAAAAATGAGATTTGACCTTTGCTGTATGAAAACGTAAGAGCAAAAGGAGTGAGATGGCCTCGAGCCTTGACGCTTCGATTGTTTCTGCAATTTCGGTCGGCTTCTTTTCTCTTCTCGGAGCGTTTGTGTCCTACTCCACCGCTTGTTTGGAGCGCGACGCCTGCGTCAAAGCAGGAAGCTGCGTCTCCGCGGGAAATCAGACGTGCTCCTTTACGAACTACGTATCGGCGTCGGGCTGGCGATCCTTCAACCACTCGAACGAAATTGGATCGCTTGCAGACCTAACGAAAGGTTGGTGCGCACCCGGTGAGCGACTCAACCGCAACGCAATCACTGGATATGTAGAATGTGCTCCTCGGCGCTGCTACCCGAACGCGATCGAAGACGAGATCATGCAACCAGGAGCTTTGAATTGGCACCAAAAAGCCTGCGGCGAGTGGATCGACGCCAAGACGGTGACGACAACTCAGAGCTGGGCTTTCTACGACACGGGCGCCACTGCCGCGGTCGTGGAGCACGCCGAAGCTATGGCCACCGCCGGAGCGCGCCTTCAAGGCGGCGACCTTGGGAAGTTTCGCGGCGCGTGTGAGCGCATGTTATTGGGCAACGCCGTGGGACCGGCTGCCACACTGGCGTACAACTACTTAAAGTCGGAGCTGGTAACGCCCGAGACGGTGACCTCCGTGCCACAGGCACTCTTTTTACTCGGACAAATCGCCGGACATTACTGCGACGCGCCCGTTTCTTTAGGAATCGCCTTAGGTGGGTCAAGCGGGTTTTCTGCGACCATCGACAATGGCGTTTTGCTGTCTGACTCGGCGCTCTCCGAGGCCCTGTCTGCAGTTGGAGAGACGGATGACTTGCGCGAAGGCGCAGTCGAGTTTGCAAAGGCGATGGAAGAGGCGGAGGCGTCCTTTGTAAGCACGGACGATGGCGCGGTGGTCTACTCAGGCGCGGTCTCAGGAACGCGTCTGGAAGCGCTTTGGACGACGACCGTGACGGCGCAACTAGATCTGCCGCTTGTCTACCTCGGCAAGTTCAAAACCGCCATCGGCCTCACGTCGGCGCAGGCCGCGGCTGAATACGTGCACGGGCTTGCCGCGTACTGCGCCTTCGCTTCGCGCACCGCTGTTGAAGGAGACGTCGGTGACCTCAGCTTGCCGGCAAGATCGCCCGCTCTGCGCCAGCGACGCAAAATCCGCACCGATGAGCCCAAGGCATCCGCATTGGGTCGTCTTCAGGCCTCAAACGAGCTACTCGCCGAAGCCACTGCCGAGAACGTGCGCCAAGCCAACCGGATAACCATTTCTAGGTTAGGCGTCGATTCCGCGGCGACAACCACATCCGCAGTTGCCCGCTGCCTTCGCATCGGGCGACAAATGTTCGCAGACGAGGTCGACCACGCCAACTTCGATCTTTTGGTGACAGATCGACTCTACGACCGGCTCAAAACGCTTGCTAACACGATGCGCGAGCGTGTGAAGCACACCTTCTCCACGCACGTAGCATTCAACGCCCTCTTGCCGCCGCATCAGCACTCTCAGGCCGTCGCAAAGCTCGACGCGACTCGTCTGCGCATCGCGGGCGCGCCACGCGGCACCTGGGCGGGGGCGTCGCGCGAGTGGATCCCCGCGCAAAACTTGGCCTCGCGCGATGGCGCTCTGGTCATCCTTCTCAAGCAGGCGCGCGCCGTTTGGATCGACCGCCACGAGCTCGTCGTTGACCCGAGCGCCGATGTATGCGACGCACCACCCATCTACGACAGCCTGTCGCGCAACGCGTACCTTTTTCTTGGCCGGCCATGCGCAGTGATTCTTACGGGACTCGTGACCCCGCCTTTTGCCGGCGAGCGGTATGACGACGCGTCGCTTCAATCGCGAATGGGCTGGATACTCGCGCACGAGTTTTCTCACTCTCTTGGCCGACACGACACGACTTACTGGAACGAGACTCTCACCGCTGAGCTCTTAAAGGACTACAAACAGTACCAATACACCGAAGGCGTTGCCGATCTGCTCGCATCTGCAGCGATCGTCGACCCCACCGCGCCCGGTGGAGCACTTGTCGACAACTCCACGCTGTGCACCCACGTATCTCAGTTGTGGTGCGCACGAACTCCGCCCGTTCACATCCATCTCGAAGGAACTCACCCACCGGAGAACGCAAGAGGGGACCATGTATGTGATTTTTTGCAATTGTACTTCAATTGATTGAATTCATTCAAAATTCACAAATAAATAACGTCTCGCAGCTTGCTTTTTACACTCTTGCGATTTGACATCTCTGCAAAGCTCTCTTCAAGTTCAGCCTGCTCGAAGCCATCGAGCTTGGATTCAAGAGAGCTGCAAGCCACCAGGATCTGGGGCGCACACAAAGCAGTATCCGCGGCGACGCCCCGATCAGCCGCGGCGATTATGCCACTGCCCACTGAACCCAGCTGGCTGGCGCAGTCAACGCGTCCGACGGCCTTGGCGGAATCACGCACTGCTGGTTTGGGGTCGTCGTCGAAAACAGACGCCCAATGGACGTTGTGTGGATCCGTGTAATCGACTGTTTGCAGCCCAAAACTGGTCGACGAGTGACCGTCTGCGCCCTCCTCTTCGTCTGAATCGTCGCGCGTCGGCGTAAAGCTCCCGATGGACGGCGCACTCTTTGAACGTCTCAAGCTGACGTGCTGGCCAAGTCGCTTTCGACTGTTTTTGCCACCTTTCATGGATCCCAACGAAACCGGGAAGGCCACGATTGTCTGCGCAGCGCAGCCGAGTGGCGTCGGAGCCCGCACCTTCACAGCCAGCGGGTGCTGCTCCGAGCGCCTGACTTGCTCTCTGAGACGCTCTCGCGCACTCGAGTGTAGTCCATTACACAACCGGGTCTTCGCCGAAGACTCGGGCATCGTCATGACCTTCGACAAGCTCACCGAAACTGACGGCTTAACAAGTTCTTTGTGCTCATCGACCGAGAGAGCGAGCGCCAAGTCCGAAATCTCGCGAGTGTAGCGCTTGCCAGTCGATGTCAAACGCGGTTCTCCGATAACAACTGCGGCAACAGCTTCGAATGGATGCTTCAGAAGCGCGTCGAGGTTTGAAATGTACGACTCGCTCGCCGCAAACGAGCGCTTCGGCTCCAGTCGCTCAATGAATGGCATCGAGCTCTCCCTATGATGATAGGCAGCAATGAATGTCAAAAGTGAAACAGCTCGATGCTTGCACTCCTTCATAGGCGAGCCGTCTTTTTTGAACCCTTCAATATGAGAAAATCCATTCGCGTGGTCGGTTAATGTCAGTTTTCGAGCACTTGAGTCCAGCTTTGTCTGAAGCATGTGCGCGCCTCGCATGCTGATGGAATAACCTTCGAACTTCTTCGGAAGTGCTTGTGATCGATCGACGTAGTCCATGTAGGTGTCGCTGTACATGGTTCTCTGGCTCTTTGTTAGATACCGCGGGTTAACGATTTCCATGCGCGTGAGCAAAGATTGATCTGGCCAGCCCTGCGGCGTGTCGGGCAGCGCGAAGCCATGCATGGAGCAGCGATTCATCTCGCCAAGGAGTACGGCGCTCCAGAAAAAATCAGTCGCCGCGTACTTGGCGACCGAGTTGAACGCGTCGGGAGCATGCTGGTGGCGCTTGAAATCTGTTTCACGGCGCTCCAAAATTCCAACAGAGTGAACGAGTTGTTCGAAAGTCATCGACGCCAATAAGGCAGGCAGGCCAAAGATAGAATCTTGATATAATTCTTCAAAAATTCTTTTGAACTTTTCGTTCGAGAGCGGCGCCAGCGGAACGTGGCCAAGGCCGATCGCGCCGGTCGGGTGCGCCAGAAAGCACGCGAAGGCATCCATTTTCTGCCTGCGGTCGAACAAAAACTTGGAGCTAAGAAAGTCTTCTCGGAGGCGAAAATACAAGATGGAGTCGCGCTCGCGCTTCCACTTGTCGTTGAGCGGGAGGCAGCTGCTCTCTCGCGACTGCTTCAGCAACTTCTCGTCGGTCGATAGATGCACATCGTTCTGATCACAGAAAATAAGAACTTCATCCATGATTATGCGACCCGCTTCGTTGAAAAGCCAAGAAGTTGCACTCGACTGCAGGTTTCTGGGCTTCGAAGACTCGCATTTCTGCGAAAATGGGACTGGAAGATCGATTTCATCTTCTTCACATGTCACAAGCGTCGATTCGGCTGGGAGTTCAAAAGATTCTGGCAAAGACTCAACTAAGACGCCGTTGTCAGTGACAGGACACGGGGTGATTGGGTTGCGTTCGGACGGAAATGGCACCGGCGATCCAGGCAGCGACCCAGCCGATCCTAAGTCGAGCGACTCGCTGAAAGAGGATTCGGAGGCAGCGGAAGCAATTCGTGGAATTGAATGGCCATGTGCTGTTTCATGAACAAGGATGCGCTCGAACGCCAACAAATGCAAACTCGGTGCTGAATGCGGCCTCGATCTTGACATTGAGATCGAGAAAGAGGCTAAAGGCAAATAAGTTTGGGATAGCGTCGATTGGGTTTTTTGTTGTGTCTGTTACATTGACCTGCATTCCAACTTTCAAAATCTCGTTACTCTTTTTTCTGGGAGTCGGTTTGGGGACACTCTGCCACCTCTGCCACGGCCGTTTTTTTTCTGGGAGTCGGTTTGGGGACACTCTGCCACCTCTGCCACGGCCGTTTTTTCAAGCGCCGCTGGGCCCCGCCTCGGCGTTGTTGCTGCCGCGCAGCCCGTAGTGCTCCTTGCGGTGGTTGCAGTTGTGGCACAGCAGCTGGCACTTGGGGATCTCGGCGTCGATCACGGGCTCGATCTTTTCGAGCGTCGCCGCGTTGCTGTGGTTGGCCACGAGGCCCGCGACGCCGCCTTTTCGACCCGCGGGGGTGTCCCTGCCGATGATCTTGGTGGTCGGGTCGATGTGGTCGAAGATGGAGGCGTGCTCCTCCCCCTCGAGCACCGGGCGCTGGCAAAAGCCGCAGCACTTGAAAACCTCGCGCTTGATGCGGTCGACGTACTGCTGCTTGGGGTAGCGGATCTTGGCGTGGCGACGCCGGTGGTACTGCGCCACCTCCTCCTCGGTGGCATCAATTCCCTGTCGACCCTCGGGCATCGTCGCCGGGTCCTCGTACTTGTTGGCCTGCTTGCCGCTCGGTTCGAGGGCGTGGCAGAAGCCGCAGATCCACTGCATCCCCTTGGCCTCCTCGGCGCGCATGGCCTCGACGCCGCCGTGGCCCGACCACCAGACGTAGGCGCTCAGGTGGACCGTCTTGCGCTTCTCCGGGTCCGGATCGCGACGCGTGTGCTCGTGGTCGCCCTGGAGCACGTTCCACGCCTCGGGACCGCGCATTGCACACTCCTGGTTGGCGCAGCCGTCGTTCGCCTCGCACGCGGCCTTGCGCATCCGCGTGTACTCGTCCTTGCATTCTTGCACCTTTGGCGAGCAGTCTCCCGGATCTGGGGCGCACACAAAACACCTTGAGTGGCGAAACTCCTCGACCAGCAACCGCTGCTTGCGCGCCTCGTCAAGGTACCCGTCCGCGTATGCGTAGTCGAAAGCGTCCAGTGCCTCGAAAAAGGCCGGGCGCCGGCGATTGTTGTTGCGGCTTTCCATGGGCGCAAAACACTCCATTGAGAGGTCGGTCTTCGTGCAGTTTCGGCACCCGCCCGTCAGCGTGCCGTCGCGCCGCGCCCCGGACACCAGCACCTCGCGCGTGCGGCCATTGTAAGGAACGATCTTGAACTTGCGCTCCTCGTCCTTCGGGAAGAGGCTGGGCTCCGTCGAGTCGGGGGGCAGTTTTAATTTATCCATCTCCTGCTGCTTCTCCAGCTTTCTCTGCGCCCGCCTGTCCTTCTCTTCCTGCGTGATGGCGGTGACAGTGTACGCCCGTTTGTGCTTCTTTTCTCGTGTCAAAGCGATTGGAATTGGCGGCTGGCGCGTGTCATCCGATGCAACACCTAACTCAGAGCGGTCCGTTTCTTCATTGGCCGCGTCAGGAGTGGGCGCTTGGACTTGTTTGGGCTTGAAGTAGTAGTCGATTGTTCTGGTTTTGTCGATCGTTTTGTTGATTTTGTTAAAAACCTTTTTTACGGGTTTTTTCGTGCCTACCGGCAACATTGGAGCCTTCTACGCTT
>Ga0315315_10005266_pt1 | contig 11930 bp, 10 predicted proteins | sample M140m3416metaG_FD_203699 | JGI IMG/M metagenome (GOLD analysis project Ga0315315, IMG submission 203699) | Ammonia-oxidizing marine archaeal communities from Monterey Bay, California, United States - M1 40m 3416 | ecosystem: Environmental > Aquatic > Marine > Intertidal zone | place: USA...
TTCTTAATTTATCTAATTTTTTTGTCATGTATTATATTTTTTAAACTCTTTCATAAATTCAACTAAACATTCTACCCCATCAAATGGCATAGCATTGTATAAAGAAGCTCTTAAACCACCTATCAACCTATGCCCTTTGAGAGCATAAAGGCCCGCTTGCTCTGCTTTCTCAACAAAGATTTTTGTAAGATCATCATTAGCTAACTTAAAAGGTACGTTCATTCTAGATCTATTTTTAATCTCAATATCATTGGTATAAAAATCATCTTCATCAATGTAATCATAAAGATATTTAGATTTTTTTTTATTTAACTTTTCCATTTCCTCTAAACCACCTAATTTTAAAATCCACTCAAAGACCAAACCTGCCATATAAATACTAAATGTGGAGGGAGTATTTATCATTGAATTATTCTCCGATTGAATTTTCCAATTAAAAGTTGAGGGAGTTTTTTTATCTGCCAATGTCAGCAAATCTTCTCTCACAACGACAATGGTTAATCCAGATGGCCCAATATTTTTTTGAGCTCCTGCATATATCACTCCGTAATTATTTACATCGACTGGCCTTGATAAAATTGTTGAAGACATATCGCATACTAATGGCACTTTTGGTAATTTAATTGAATCAAAATACTCAGCACCATGGATTGTTTCATTTTGACAAAAGTGCACATAAGCATCATCTTCATCAAAAACCCAAGAATCAACACTTGGTATTTTTTTAAAAATACTTGACTCTGATGAAGCAGCCAATTTTATTGAACCAAAGGGTTGAGCGTCCTTGTAAGAACGGTTTGACCAATATCCAGATACTACATAGCTTGCAGACTGATTGTTGAGCAAATTCATCGGGACCATAAAGTTTTGTGTTATAGCCCCACCTTGTAAGAAAAGTACTTTATAGTTGTTTGGTATGTTGAGTATTGTTCTTAAATTTACCTCTGCTTTCTCAACAATAGGAAGATATTCTTTACTTCTGTGTGACATTTCCATCACGGAAATGCCAGTATTATTTAAATTTAAAAACTCATGTTGGGCTTTCAGCATAACCTCTTTTGGAAGCATCGCTGGTCCAGCAGAAAAATTATATTGGTAACTCATCTTGATTCATTTCGATTTGTTCTGGCTCAACTATCTTGGCAAGTCCCGAAAGCTTCTCATCTTTTGTTAAGTTAATTAAAGTTACACCTTGTGTTGCTCTTCCTAGTTCTCTAATTTCCGAGACACGAGTTCTTATTAATACTCCTCCGGTAGTAATTAACATGATTTCATCAGAATCACCAACTAATCTTGCAGCAACCACAATACCATTTCGATCGCTTACCTGAATAGCTTTGACACCTTGCGTACCTCTTCCTGACTTTCTAAAATCTGATAAAACTGTTCTTTTACCAAAACCATTTTCTGTTGCAACTAAAACAGATTCATCTTCCGAAGACGCAATTAGAAGTGAAAGAACTTGATTTTCATCTGGAATCTTCATACCCCTTACACCTCTTGCATTTCTCCCCATACTTCTAACACCATTCTCATCAAACCATACCGCTTTACCTCCATTAGAAACAAGGACAATATCATTTTTCCCATTCGTAATTTCAGCTCCAATTAAATAATCTCCGTTATCAAGTTTGATTGCGATGATCCCATTCTTTCTAGGATTCGAAAAATCAGAAAGTGGTGTTTTCTTAACAGTGCCTTTAGAAGTTGCCATAAAAATAAATTTATCATCAACAAAGTCTTTTACCACCAGTGTTGCATTTATTTTTTCACCCGGCATTAGGGGGAACAAATTTACAATTGGCTTACCTTTACTTACTCTGCTTCCCTGAGGCACCTCATAAACTTTTAACCAATAAACCTGTCCTCTACTAGAAAAGCATAGAATATTATCGTGTGTATTAGCGACAAACATCTGCTCAATGAAGTCATCTTCCTTAGCAGTCATCGCTTGCTTGCCTCGCCCACCTCTTCGCTGAGCTCTATATTCATCAAGCACTTGGGCTTTTATATACCCTGTATTAGATATAGTAACAACTAAGTCTTGAGGTGTAATCAGATCTTCGATTGATAAATCATATGCATCCTCAATAATCTCACTTCTTCTATCATCACCATATTGAGCTTTTATTTCATCAAGCTCTGTTTTAATTATCTTAGTAACTCTCTCAGAATTTTCTAATATATCTAAAAGGTCACTAATTACCTCAAGAACATTTTTATACTCACTAACAATTTTTTCTTGCTCAAGACCTGTTAGCCTTTGTAATCTTAGTTGGAGTATTTCTTGAGCTTGATTATCGGAAAGTTTATAACCTTTTTCTGTAAGACCAAATTTATCAGATAATCCATCCGGCTTTGAAAGGCCTGTAGAAGTTTTTTGTAGCATACCTTCAACTACAGTTGATTTCCATGTTTGTTTCATTATTTCAATTTTTGCTTCTGGAGGAGTCTTTGCAGATTTTATAATTTTAATCATTTCATCGACATTTTCTAATGCCACCGCCAAACCCTCCAAAACATGACCTCTGTCTCTAGCTTTTTTTAAGTCATAAACGGTTCTTCGTGTGATAACTTCTCTTCTATGTCTTAGAAAAGCATCTAGAATTTCTTTAAGGTTAAGAAGTTTTGGTTGTCCGTCGATTAGAGCAACCATATTCATTCCAAAGCTATCCTGGAGTTGAGTTTGTTTATACAAGTTATTAAGCACTACATCTGGAATTTCACCGCGTTTTAACTCGATTACCACTCTCATTCCTGACTTATCAGACTCATCCCTTAAGTCTGAAATTCCATCAATTCTTTTACCATTTACAAGTTCAGCAATTTTTTCAATAAAATTTTTCTTGTTTACCTGGTAAGGGAGTTCATCGACAATAATTGCTTCTCGCTTTCCTCTATCAAGCTCTTCGGTATGGGTCCTGCCTCTCATTACAACTCTCCCACGTCCTGTTCTATAACCATCTCTTACACCAGATATTCCATGAATTATTCCTGCTGTTGGAAAATCTGGAGCTGGTATTTTTTCTATAAGCTCATCAATAGTAATTTCAGGTTTCTTTAAAAGCTCCTGCAACCCATCAATAACCTCGTTTAAATTATGTGGTGGTATGTTTGTTGCCATACCAACAGCTATTCCAGAGCTTCCGTTAATAAGAAGGTTAGGAAGCTTTGTTGGCATAATAAGCGGCTCATGTTCCGAACCATCATAATTTGGACCAAAATCAACAGTCTCTTTTTCTATATCAGATAATAATTCATGTGATATTTTAGACATTCTAATTTCGGTATAACGCATTGCAGCAGCATTGTCTCCATCAACAGAGCCAAAATTTCCTTGGCCGTCAATTAGCATATATCTGAGACTGAAATCTTGTGCCATCCTTACAATGGTGTCATAAACTGCTGTATCTCCATGAGGATGATATTTACCAATTACATCACCTACAATTCGGGCAGACTTTTTATAGGGTCGATTAAAACTATTACTTAGTTCGTGCATAGCATATAAAACACGTCTATGTACAGGTTTTAATCCATCCCTAACATCAGGTAAAGCTCGCCCAACGATAACGCTCATTGCGTAATCGAGGTACGATTTTTTCATTTCTCCGTCAAGGCTTACTGGGATTGTTTCTTTTGCGAATTGATCATCCATAATTTATAAATTCTTTGATTTGCTTTAAAAATATTTTACCATGTATAGCAAGGTTACTAGGTGCCAATTATTTACTTAATAATTAGTTAATATCTGCTTTTATATCATCAATATCTTCTAAGCCAACTGCAATTCTAATAAGGTTTTCAGTAATTCCTGCAAGATCTCTTTGATCTTGATTTAACCTTGAATGCGTTGTTGTTGCTGGGTGAGTTATGGTAGATCTGGTATCACCTAAATTTGCTGTTATTGATAATAATTTAGTGTTATTTATTAAATTCCATGCTTCTTCTTTTCCGCCCTTGACCTTGAATGAGACAATGCCTCCACCAGTATTTTGTTGTTTTTTTACTAGCTCAAATTGAGGATGTGAATCTAAACCAGGGTAGTAAACTTGTTCAATTTTTTTATTTTGCTCTAGCCAAACTGCTAATTTATTTGCATTATTTGAATGGGCATCCATTCTTATCTTGAGGGTTTCAAGACCTTTTAAAAAAACCCAAGCATTAAAAGGGCTCATTGATGTCCCACCCGACCTTAAAAAACCTCTTACTTTTTTCATTAAAGAACTATTACCTAAAACAGCCCCACCTAAACATCTCCCTTGCCCATCAAGATATTTTGTTGCTGAATGAATTATTATATCCGCCCCAAACCTTGTAGGAATTTGATGAGCGGGGGTGCAAAAACAATTATCTACGACTAATAAACTTTTATTTTTATGTGCTAAATCTGCCAAAAATTGGATATCGCATATTTCCATGAGCGGATTCGAAGGGGTTTCAACAAAAAAAAGTTTTGTATTTTTCTTTAATGAATTTTGCCACTCATCCTTACTTGAAAGGGAAACATAACTCACGTCTAAACCCCATTCAGATAAAATATTATCGAACAATTTAACTGTAGTACCGAATACACTTCTTGAAACAATTACATGGTCTCCTGCCCTACATAAACTCATTATGCATGACAAAATTGCTGACATTCCAGTTGAGGTAGCAACACATTCTTCAGCCTCCTCTAGAACAGCTAACCTATCCTCAAACATCTTAACTGAGGGATTAGTGAATCTCGAGTAAACATTACCTGTTTCTTGATTTAAGAATCTTTCAGCTGCCTCTTCTGCGCTTTCAAAAATAAAACTTGAGGTTAAATAAAGAGATTCTGAATGCTCGCCCTGGCTTGAACGTATTGTTCCTGCTCTAACGGCATTTGTTTCAAATTTAGTACTTCGTGTTTTTTTTTTATTCATTAGTTTCCTTTTTAGCTTCATTTTTTAATATCGGGTGGAGCAAGTTGGACTAAATTCACCCAAAAATAACTTGAAATTAACTTAAAATTATTTACCTATCTTTGAAAATTATACAGCTTTACAAAAGAGAATAGCAAGCACTGGTTAAGCAAGCTCCTCTTCTTCGGTTGTTGGATCAAGCATCAAATCAAGTTGTGAGGAGCTTTTTGAAGGCTCATTCAGATTTTTATCTGACCTGAGCATTTCAATCCTATTAAGATAGGCATTATCAATATCATTGGTAACGTATTTCCCGTCAAAACATGAACAGTCAAAGTCTTCAATTATATTACCCTCTTGAAGAATATTCCTCTTAAGCTCATCAAGATCTTGGTAAATCAAAGCATCAGCCCCAATTTCCTTACGAATTTGCTCATCATCTTTATTAAAAGCCACTAACTCGTCTCTCGATGGCATGTCAATTCCGTATACATTGGGATATCTAACTGGTGGAGCAGCGGATGCAAAAAAAACATTTTTTGCTCCAGCATCCCTTGCCATTTGAATTATTTCCCTTGATGTAGTTCCACGAACAATTGAATCATCTATCAAAAGAACATTTTTGTCTTGAAATTCAATTTTAATCGGATTAAGTTTCTGTCTGACAGATTTTTTTCTTAATTCTTGACCTGGCATAATGAAGGTTCTTCCAATATATCTGTTTTTAATAAAGCCTTCCCTAAATTCGGCATTAAGCACTAGTGCTACCTCATGTGCGCTTGGCCTACTTGTGTCTGGGATTGGTATAACAACGTCTATATCAAGATCTGCCCATTCACTCTTAATTTTTTTAGCTAATGATCTGCCCATATTTAATCTTGTTTGGTAGACCGATATATTGTCAATCATAGAGTCCGGGCGCGCTAAGTACACATATTCAAATATGCATGGTGTTTTTTTTACAACTTCACAACAAATTTTTGAGTAAAAATTTCCATCTAGATCTATAAAAACTGCCTCTCCAGGCTCAACATCTCTGAGTAATTTAAACCCTAAAATATCAAGCGCAACAGTTTCAGAGGCAACTACATATTCTGGACCATCTTCAGACTGTTTAATACCAATAACTAAGGGTCTTATTCCATGCGGATCTCTAAAGGCAAGCAGCCCAAAATTATTTATCATTGAAACTACAGCATAAGCACCTTTACATCTCTTATATACAGAACTAACAGAATCAAAAATAATATCCGACGTTAATACATTTTTTTTGGTTGATTTTTCAATTGCATCGGCTAAAACATTTAACAATACCTCTGAATCGGAGTTTGTATTAATATGCCTTAAATCTTGTTTAAACATATCCCCCTTCAGTTTTTCAGAATTAGTTAAATTTCCATTGTGACCTAGGACTAAACCATAAGGTGAATTTACATAGAAGGGTTGGGCTTCTGCAGCAGATGAAGAACCTGCTGTGGGATATCTTACGTGACCAATACCAATATTTCCTGATAAATGCCTCATATGTCTAGTATGAAAAACGTCTTTTACTAAACCATTATTCTTATACATTTTAATTCGACCATTATCACATGTCGCGATTCCAGCTGCATCTTGGCCTCTATGCTGAAGGACTAATAATCCATCATAGAGCATCTGATTTACAGGGCTATTTGAAACTATTCCAATTATCCCGCACATATAATTCTCATTTAGATTGAATTCTCCTCATATTTTACATTGTTAAGCCAGTCCTGTGGTAAATAAGGAAATGTTTTTTCTACTATCAACTTTATGAGAATTATTGAATTTGAATACTGCCAAGTTGGTTCATCCACAAAAGAGGTTTTTTCGATAAGAAAAATCAGAAAATAAACAATAATAATTCCCCTTAAAACACCAAACAAACCACCGAGAATAATATTTGATGCACCTAGGCCAATTTTGTAAACAAAAGAACTTATATACTTTATCAATATCGATGAAACAATTAAAACAAATATAAATATTAAAATAAAACTACCAACATACTTTATTGAAAATTCTGCTTCAAAAGTAAGAATTTCTGCAACACTTAAAGAAAAATAAGACGCTACAAAAAAAGCAAATACCCAAGCCATGAGGCTAAGAAGCTCTTTAACAAAACCCCTAAAAAATCCAAAAATTAAAGAAGCAAATAAAACTAAAATAACTAAAATATCAACGTATGAATATGACATAGATTTATGGAAGCTTTCTGATAAAGCCTGGTAAATTTGCTTTCTTAATTTCTTGAAGAATTACTCGTGCTTGTTTTTCATTAGAAAAAAATTCTGTTGTTAGTCTTATTTTAACCCCATCATCCATCTTTATTGCCTGTGTATTTGTTTTGTAACCCATTGAATTAACTTGATCTTTAACCTTATTCATATTTATTTCATCCGAAAAAATGCCTAACTGAACTGTAAAGCCTTTTTTTTTTAAAGATCTTTGATCTACATCTCTTTCCATCTTTGGCTGCTTAGACGAACTCACTTCATCAATTAATATTTTTCTAGAGGTAGAAAATTGTTGGGTAATTTCTAAAAAAGAAATTTTTGGATTACTTTTTATAGCCTCTGTTTTAGTTTTTACAAAAAAAATAGATAAGGAAAATAAGATTATTAAAATTATTATCGCTCCTACAAGCCTTCTCTTAGCTCTTTTGATTAGAAGAAGATTGCTTACAGAGTCTTTTGAATTTGACATATCGAATTATCTTTTAAAATTTCACTCACAATAAAAAATGAACCAAACGCTATTATATTATCATTATCATCACTATTTTTGTATGCATCATAAAAAGCCTCCTGAGTGTTTTTAAAGGAGTGAAAAGTGACATCTTTTTTTTGTTGAATAAGTGATGAAATTATTTCTGTTGTTTTTAAAGCTCTTGGTGAGTCAATTTCTGAAATATACCATTCGTCTACATAATCTATGAATTGCTCTGTAATGTCTATGATATTTTTGTCTTTAAGGAGTGAAAAAACGCAACGAACCTTGCCATTGAGCTTTTGTTTCCTAAAAAATTTACTTAAAGATTCAGCAGATTCTTTGTTGTGCGCAACATCCAAAATAATAAATGGATTTTTATTAATACAATGCAATCTTCCAATTATGTTTGTTTGTTTTATCCCTTCATTCAAAATGCTTTGCGTCACTGGATAATTATCACTTAGAAGCTCAACGACCCTTAGAGCTCCAGATAAGTTTTGTAGTTGTGTCTTCCCATAAAGCTTAGGTAACGGTAAGTCTAAAAAATTTTTTATTTTGCCAAAAAAGTTTATTTTTAAGCCATCCACCCTTATAAAATAGTCAGAGTTAATTTCCGATATAATGGCTCTAGACGTATCTTTAAATGTTTTTATAAATGCTTCCTGACAGCTAAAATTTAAAATAGCATTCTTATTTTTCCTAAAAATTCCTATCTTTTCTTTAAATATTTTTTCTATAGAATTTCCCAAAAACTCTTGATGGTCAAGAGATATAGAAGTGATAATAGAAACCTCAGGGTCAAATACATTAACAGCATCTAGTCTGCCACCTAACCCAACTTCCATGATGGCAATATCGATATCGTTTTCAACAAATATCAGCATTGCAGCTAATGTCGTCATTTCAAAATAGGTTAACGGTATATTTTCTCTTGCCTTATTAATCCTAAAAAGTGCATCAACAATTACTTGGTCTGAGCAAGGAGTTTTATTAACCCTGATTCTTTCATTAAATTTAAAAAAATGCGGCGATGAGTAGCTTGCGACCTTATAGCCACCATTATGATAAATAGATTCAAGAAAGGCACACGTAGAGCCCTTACCATTTGTTCCACCAACCATTACGATCGGGAAGGATTGTTTAATTTTTAAGTTTTTGTAAACTTGATGGACCCTATCAAGACCGAGTTCGATTTCGTCTAAAGTTATTTGATCAATGAAACCCAACCACTCATCAAGAGGGTCTGACTGATTTAACTTGCCAATCACGTCAACTTTTAAGGTTTACAATAAGGTCTGCCAAAGTCTTTCTGAGCTGTCTTCTGTCTACTATCATATCAATAGCTCCGTGGGTTAACAAAAACTCAGAGGTTTGGAAGCCTTCAGGTAGTTTTTCCCTCACCGTCTGCTCAATGACTCTAGGGCCAGCAAATCCAATTAATGCTTTTGGTTCAGCAATTATTATATCACCGAGCATTGCAAAGCTGGCTGAGACACCACCCATAGTTGGGTCAGTTAACACAGATATAAAGGGCTGTTTGGCTTTACTTAGCTTCGTTAAGGCAGCACTAGTTTTTGCCATCTGAAACAAAGATAACAAACCCTCTTGCATCCTTGCTCCTCCGCTTGACGAGACACAAATAAAAGGGCATTTAAGCTTAATGGCCGCATTGACTGCTTCTACAAACTTTTCTCCAACAACAGAACCCATTGATCCTCCCATGAATTTAAACTCAAAACATGCAATTACCACATCCAATGACTCTAAATGCCCTTTGACAGTAATTAATGCGTCATTCTCATCAGTTTGTTTTTGAGATGACTTAATTCTGTCTTTATAAGGTTTGGAATCTTTAAAAGATAATGGATCAGTTGGTTTAATATCTTTCCCTAGCTCTATCTGGTCTGGAGTGTCGAGAAGTAAATTAATTCTTTTTCTAGCATTAATTCGATGATGAAAATCGCAATTGGGACAAACATAGTTATTTTTTTCTAAATCAGTGCCGTATAAAACTGTTTGACATGATGGGCATTTTTGCCACAATCCTTCAGGAATATTTTTCTTAACCTTACCTAAAATATTTTTAATTTTAGGTGGGATTGCTTTTTTTAGCCAGCTCATATTTAATTAAGTACTCGAGGAATCCATTGCGACCTTCATACTATGCATCAGTTTTTTTACGTTTGGAATAATTTCAATTTCATTAGATTCTTCAATCTCTTTAACAATTCTACTTCCAATAACAACTCCATCTGAAATTTTGGAAACAGCTTTTGCTGTTTTTGGATCCCTTACCCCAAAACCTACAGCAATAGGAAGATCTGAATATTTTTGAATGTTCTTAACATTTTCAGATACTTGATTAATATCAATATTTGCAGCACCTGTTACCCCCTTAAGTGAGACATAATATAAAAAACCGGATGCTTGCTTGGCGATTAATTTGATTCTTTCATCTTCCGTAGTAGGTGAAAGTAAAAAAATGCTATCAATTTTTTCCTTCTTAAGTCTTTTTACAAACTCCTTGGACTCTTCGGGGGGGTAATCAACAGTAATAACTCCATCTATTTGTGCCTCTTTAATTAAACTAATAAAATTTTCAACACCAATAGCCTCAATAGGGTTTGCATATCCCATTAATATTAAAGGTGTTTTTTTATTTGTTTCTCTAAAATCTTTTGCAAGCTTTATAGTATCTTTAATTCCAACCTTATTTTTTAGAGCGCGCTCACTAGCCCTTTGAATAACTGGTCCATCTGCCATTGGATCAGAAAAAGGTATGCCTAATTCAATCATATCAGCACCATTTTCAACCAACGTATTCATTAATGAGACTGTATCTTTTGGAGATGGGTCACCGGCCGTAATAAACGGGATTAGTGCGCTTTTATTTAACTCTTTTAATTTTTCGAATGTAATTTTTATTTTTGACATATTTTAATTATAAAGAAATTCCTGAAATGTTAGCTACAGTATTTATATCCTTATCACCTCTGCCTGATAGATTAACCAAGATAACTTCTTCTGGTGACATATCGGCGGCTAATTTTTGTGCATAAGCAAGTGCATGGCTTGTTTCTAGAGCTGGAATGATCCCTTCAACTCGACACAAATTATGAAAAGCCTCCAAAGCTTCATCATCTTTAATTGCTACGTAACTTGCTCTTCCAGAATCTTTAAGCCATGAATGTTCCGGGCCAACACCAGGATAATCAAGACCTGCAGATACAGAATGTGTCTCAATTATTTGTCCTTCAGAGTTTTGCATAAGGTAAGTTCTATTACCATGAAGAACGCCTATTTTACTTTCAGATGTTAGGGGTGCCGCATGTCTTCCAGTCTCAATACCTTCTCCTGCGGCCTCAACACCAATTAACTTTACATTCTTGTGCTCGATATAAGGATAAAAAATACCCATAGCATTTGACCCGCCGCCAACACATGCTACGACTACATCTGGTTGTTTATTAGCAATTTCAGGCATTTGGTCCAAACACTCTTTACCAACAACAGAGTTAAAATCTCTAACCATCATTGGATAAGGGTGAGGTCCTGCAACTGTACCAATAATATAAAAGGTATTTGAAACATTTGTTACCCAATCTCGCAAAGCTTCATTAAGAGCATCCTTTAATGTCTTTGAACCGCTTTCAACAGGAACCACAGTTGCACCTAATAATTTCATTCTATAGACGTTTGGAGACTGCCTTTTAACATCCTCTGATCCCATATAAACAACGCATTCAAGACCTAGCCTAGCTGCGATTGTTGCTGTTGCTACCCCATGTTGCCCAGCGCCTGTTTCAGCAATAACCCGTGGCTTTCCCATTCTCTTTGCTAACAATGCCTGTCCAACAGTGTTATTAACTTTGTGTGCGCCGGTGTGGTTTAAGTCTTCTCTTTTCAAATAAATCTTAGCTCCACCCATTTGCTTTGTAAGTCTCTCTGCAAAATAGATAGGGCTTGGTCTTCCAACAAAATGTTTAAGATCACTATGAAATTCTGCTAAAAAATCTGGGTCATCTTTATATTTTGAATACATTTCTCTGAGCTCATCGAGGGCTTCAATAAGCGTTTCGGCCACGAATGTTCCTCCAAACTGACCAAAATGCCCAAATTCATCAGGTAGATCATAAGGTTGCATCATTCACTCCTATCATAAAATCTTTCATTTTTTTCTCATCCTTAACTCCCTTGCTACTCTCAACTCCACCACTAACATCTACACAAAAGGGCTTTACGGTTTTAATTAGACTTATAATATTCTCAGAATTTAAACCGCCTGCAATGATGAGGCGCAGACCTAAA
>Ga0315315_10005267_pt1 | contig 11930 bp, 8 predicted proteins | sample M140m3416metaG_FD_203699 | JGI IMG/M metagenome (GOLD analysis project Ga0315315, IMG submission 203699) | Ammonia-oxidizing marine archaeal communities from Monterey Bay, California, United States - M1 40m 3416 | ecosystem: Environmental > Aquatic > Marine > Intertidal zone | place: USA...
TCGCTGCGGTCCCGCCAGGGGAGGAGGTGGAGGAGGAAGCCGGAGGGGGAACAGGGGAGAATGGCGGCGGCGGCGGCGGAGGGGGGGGCGGCGGCCTCGTGGTACGGCCCGCCCGCGGGAGGGCGGTCCTGTGGTGCAACATCGACCAGGATGGCCTGCCCGAGCCGAGGACCGTGCACGAGGGGATGCCCCTGGTCAGGGCAACCGCCCCCAGGGAGGACAGCCCCCCGATCCCCCCCCCCCGGCTGCGCGTGACCGACATCATCCCCAGGGAGATGTGCTCGTTCCTTCGCAGTCGCCTCGACATTCGCACCATCGATGGCTTCCTCGCAGCCGATCGCTGGCACGTGGCCAGGGAGATGCTCGCGTGGCACAGGGAAAGGGACGGAGCCGGACCGACCGGGGACGGATCCGATCGGGTCAGGGGACGGCCGCTGAAGTTTCTCGAGGCCCAGGTTTACTCCTGGTCGATCCGGATGCGCAGGAGGAGGAAACAATTTGTGGACGATGCCATTCAGGATGAGATGATGGAGGCGGAGGCTAACTCCGCTCCTAGCATCGACGCAACCAAGGGCAAGAAGGAGCGAGCTCCGCCGCTTCTGAAGTATGCGATAAACATCTGGGTATGCGAGGAGTAGCTATGGGGCAGTTTTAGAAAACAATAATGGCTTCATTGATCTAGCGCTGCATTTATAGGCTAAATGTGTGCTCACTTCTACTCTTGCGTTATCGACAAGCGAAAGGGACGTCACGGAGTCTGGAGTGCAGCAACTCCGGAGGTACCATATGGACAGGCATATCCATGATCAATGATGATGGATTCCTCGCATGGCCGAGCAATGGTGCTAAGGACGCCGGATCTCCTTCGTGTTCTACCGGCAAACTTGTCAAAGACTGAACCAGAAGACTCCGCATTGCACGCTAGGCAGCTATTGAGACTGCACTCCGGAGCAGCACCATTGTTATTGTAATTCTGAAGTTCCATAGCTGTGCAAGGTATTGCACATCTCTGTGCAGTATTTTCGCCATTGGCTATCCACATCCTAGCGCATGACTCAGAAAAACCAAGTCCCTGAAAACATTTCATGGTCTCTTTTTGGTTTAAGAGGGACTTTTTAATGCAGTACTTCGAGGCGTTGACTAGGTCAGGAACGCTGAGATAAACCGCCAAGTCCTGCGTCGTTGAGCAAGCTCCACACGCACCAACATGCGTTACAGTGGCTCCGTCAGCAAGAGCGTGTTCCCTGCTTGGGTACGATGCCATGACATAATCGAGGGGGGCGTTAGGGCACGTTGCACGTGTGTCAGAATTCTTTGCACTAAACTGGGACCCTAAGCCAACTCCGCCACCATCAGATGGGGCGAATATGCTCTGCATATCTTCTTGAGAGGTCACCATAAGGGGGTTGTAGAGGAGGCCACACACAGCGGTGTCGCCCAATTCTGTGTACACCTCCGAAGGGGAGAGATGGCAGTTCTCGTCGTCGTAAGGGTCGCACTCTAGGTTGAACGGGTTGACCGGTCGCTGCAGTCGAAGGGTCGTAATCTCCTCTTCAGTATAGTCGTGCCGCGGGACATCGGTAGGACACATCGCTGTGGGACTAGTTGGGTCGACTATGCAGTGACATCCCCCGCATGATGCGAGCTGCTTCGGCTCGTCGACATCAGTCAAGAAAAGCCACAGAAGCAAGCTAAGCAGGCAGCACACCACAACCACAAAGGAGGTTACAACGAGACAGCACTTATTCATGGCTCAGGCCCGATCTTAAGTGAAGAATGAATGGAAATGTGAGTGAGGATGACTATTGAACCATGGAAAACATTATTTTCACGCGTGTGCGTGTGCGTGTATGTATGTGTGAGAGACCTTCATCGTCCGTTGAGAATTCAGTCCCGCAATGTTCACGGGACTGGACCCCAATAAATTATTATTTTACAGACCTACCTACTAGTAGTAGCTATGCTAGCATATAGCATACACTATGCATAGTGCTCTGGTCCTATGCATACGAGCTCGTATGCATTTCATACTCTAGTGGGAGAGTAATAACACAAACTATGAATCCAAAGGGACGATGGCAACAAGCAATGCATGGAATGCCTCGTCTTGCCGCATGAACGGGCTTTCCCCTTCCTGGACCGAACTGACAGTGGCTCTCCTCATCGGCAAGCTTCTGCATGAGCAACCCGTCGATGAACCCATTTGCGTACCAATTCCTCCTGGTTCAGTTCATGTCGAGTTACAAGAGTTGCAAAGGGACCAGACTACGTCGGCACGGCAAACCTCCGCAATATTGAATTTTGCAACGGGCGACGAAATGCTTGAGGTTATCCGCGCATACCAAGGGATAGCCATTCCGATTACGCATGGCTATCACTACTACAACTTCCACGTCTTGGATTATGGTGCCAGTAGCACGGGCGACGACGCAAAGCATGCACCGGTAAGCTTGGCATCACCGCCGCTCCACCTGCAACTCTTGGCGTTATCCAAAAAGGAAATTGAACGCAGACTGGCACTATTCGGGGCAGTAACGTCATTTCATCAGGAAAATAGCGTTGGGAACCCGCCAAAAAAAAAGAGAAAGAGGAACAGCAAACGATGCCGCGTTCACCAGCATGTAACTCATGTTGCCGCTCTTCGTCGAGCACTCGGTAATTCTCGTCCGTCGATGGAGATCCTTGGCGTGCCCATTCCAACTGGGACCACCGATGCCATGCTAGAGTGTTTGCGAAAGTGTACCTTGTGGCCGCCGCCCAAAAAACAGCGTCGAGGTGTTTCAGCTGGTGCTTACCTTACCGTAAGAAGGCAGCATCCTCCGGAGCAGGACCAAATCTGGGATCTGTGCCATCGCATGATTGTAACTACTGTTCCAAATGCAATATATAATGCGCTAGCAATAACCAAAGCCTTCTCCGGATCGCCTCATATTGACAACCATGACAAAACTTTCCAGCATGTTGTTGCGTTTGGAGATTTCGAAGGTGGTAGGTTGTGCACCGAGGCTGACGAGGACGGGAGACAGGTGGTAGAGATTGACGTACAGAACCGCGTAGGAAGGATTGATGGCCGCGCCGTTCATTGGGTTAGTGGATGGAAGGGTGAGCGCTATAGCATTGTGTATTACAGTACTTCCGCTGACGACATGACTGAGAGATTGCCTCAATCCGTCCACACTGATTGGATGGAGTGCAGTACTCGGCAGCAGGCTCCGAAATCCTAGTTCGAGTAAGAATCGTAAGGTGATATTATTAACATGGTTTATACCGTGGGTACTGCCTTTCGAACCTTCCAAATTTTCCAAAGCACTGCCCATAAAACGACAACCAATGTTGGAGAATCTTTGAGACCCTGTTTCGGGTCATGAACAAATATGAAGGGCCACGGGCACCGATCCATAAGTCCAGCTTGCTGCGGCACGGGCGCGTCACTGCCTGCTTTTGAAAAGGAAAGCGATTTTATGATATTTGCTAATATGATGGAGACGATCAGGAGGCCACAGTGTCCTGAAATTCCCAAGACGGCAGCCGACATCATGGTCTCGGATCTTCGTGGATGCCGTCGTTCACAAAAAAGGTCGAGGCCTGCAGCACCCCTAGTGTCCATCTTTTGAAATACTGATCGCATCGACCCACTTTTAGCGAGTGCATTCATTGAATGACCTGCACCCCTACTCAATTTTGACGAATATCCCGCTTCCAATCCGAACCCCGCGATGCGAGGGACAACCCAAGCAATCACAGAAAGGCCGAAGACGGCACTCCTCACCCGAAGGGCCCTCATCATTTCGATCGCGATGGTTGACCGAGTCGACTAGTCGATCGATATCTGCGCTCTGACGATTGATGTTGATCGCCGATGCTGATAAATATGCATTCTTCAATTTTCGCTCGGATCTCGGTGAGGTGTTGGTGCAATTACGTACTTTATCGTACGTAATCAGGGGGACCGTTGAAGTACAGCTGAAAGTACGTAAGTTTACTGATTTTGACGCCACTTTTCATGGAAACCTATCCCTGATAATTATAATATATAGCAAGCAAGTACTGCTGTAAAGACCCAAGTCGATTCTAAATTATACGCCGTATGTCAGAATTCGTTCCACGAAGGACGTGTAGGAATTGTTAATCGTTATACGTAAGTCTATTTCAATAAAAAGAGAACAAAACATTTTTTCGCGCTGGTGTCCTCCGTCCTCCGCTAGTCGTGGTGTCGCGATGGCCGCAGTGGCAATATTCGACAACGCCATAACTCGCTTTATCGTGCGTCTAGAACATGGCCGAGACCATTGCGCTCTTAACGCGCCGAATGGGAAGCCTCTACAAGCGCCGCGGCACCGATGAGAAAAGGGCGCCGACGCCAGTACCTGCGGAAGAAGCGTGCGGCGATTCCTACGAATCGTCTTCCAACTCTTCCTACGAATCGTTCCCCGGGTCTGCTCGGGACCGTTCCAAAGGCATTGATGGGACAGATAAAATGCGCCGGGGGCTTCTGCTTCTGGTTTTAGCCACCGGGATTTGCTCTAGCTACCTCTTGTACGGGGTCGTGCAGGAGCGCTTGTTCTCAAGGAGTTCCGCACACGGGCTGGCGGTACGTTCCGTGGGGCCAATCACGACGTTCATTGTACTTGCCCAGTGTGTCGGCAACACATTAGTGGCCCTCGCATGGACGGTCCTGGATTCAAAAATATTATCACGCAGTGAAAGATCGAGCACCGCTAAGAAGAAGGACCCCAGACAGCTCAATCACAAGTTGCTCCTGCTCACGGCGTTTTGCTTCTTCGGTGCCATGGCTTGCAGCAACGAGTCGATCAACTACATCTCATACCCCACCGTCGTCCTCGCGAAGTCATCCAAGCTCATACCGGCTATGATTGCCGGAATAGTCGTTGAGCGACGTGTGTACTCATTTGCAGAGTGGGGAGGTGCTTTGCTCATCACGACAGGGATAGTCGTTTTCAACTGGACTCGAGTTTCTGCGGAAGCAGGCGACCAAGTAGGAGACTCGCCCTTTGGTCTGTATCTTCTTGCCCTTAGTCTTGCCATGGACGGAGCGCTCTCCGCCTGTCAAGGAGCTCTGAAGCGAGACTCATTTGCTTACAGACCCCCTACTGCCATGGAGCTAATGCTGTTCACCAACTTGTACTCGGGACTCTTCCTGCTGCCGGCGTCTCTGTACTCCGGACAGCTGAAGAACGGTGCGGCCCTATTCGCCAAGGTTGGCGATGACGCGGCCACTGCGCGAGCCTGGATCCTGCTCTTGAATGCCACTGCCGCCGCTGGTCAGGTCTTCATATTCCTTACAATTCACTTCTTCTCATCAATCATGACAACGACAATAACCACTACCCGCAAGTTCTTTTCCATATTGTTGAGCGTTCGGGCATTCGGCCACGTGTTCAGTGCTGTTCAGTGGACCAGCATCGGCATGGTTTTCGGCGGGCTCTACCTCGAGATCGCCGCCAAGCTTAATGCGCGAAGCTCCGTGCCTGTGGTGCATGTTGCGGTAGACTTGAGCAAGAAAGAGTCTTGATTGCATTGTATAAATATAAAATACCTTCTTATGCAATAGGCGAAATCGTACTCTAGACTAGCTATCTTGCATATTATTTTTTGAACAAACATGTACGCGCGAACACACATACTAATATATTAGTACGAGCATATTATCACTCCCATTGATTTGCTGTGATTGACAGTAATTGGCTGATTTACCCATCAGCAATCACAATCCGCGGTTCTCGCGAAGCTGATAGCAAGACAAGCTCCTCCTAAACACCGCGATATTTCACATGAGCCCTTCGCAACCGCGGTCAGATTCGGCGGCCTCCGCCACTCTTTGGCCAGTGTACGCCAGCATTGCGTCCTTCGCTTTTTTTTTGTGCTTCGCTTGGAACTTGCCTTCGGAGCCGTCGTCTTTATGACTGGCAACGTCAGGAGCGCCTCCAACTTTATCAGGAAAGCGCGGCCTGACGCTAAAGATATTTAATGACACTGCCTTGTTCGGTGCAAGCGGTCCGATCCTGAGCAAAATCGTTCCGTCCTTCAACTTTTCTTTTCCTGGAGCGTACCCGTTCTCGGCCGAACTAACCGGATCCTTGCTCGCGGATGAGCACGCCGACTACACTTTCGACTGCAATTTATCTGCGGCAACCGTAGCTTTTCTGTTTGTTGATGACCATTTGGTGTGTCAGACGGGGGCGTATGAAGTACCGCCAGGGGCATACGATCAGCCCATTAGGCGTTTGAGTAAGACCTTGCTACCCGTTAGACTAGAGGTGTTCTTCGACCCCCATAATAACATTCATGATGGCGTTGCCGAATTGGTGTCAGTGTCGACATCGGTGACCATAACTCATGACCATCTTGGTAAGAAGGGACTCGCTGCTACGGGAAGACCTAATCCAGAGCTGATCCTGCTCCCTCAACTTTCCGGGCCGGAAATCATGCGGAGGAACATGCAGCGCAACCTTGTCAACCAGGGCTGGGGCTTCTGGAACCACGACTCCCTTCTAGATTTTGCCCATCTTCCAAGCGGCGCCGTCCTTCGCATCCTCATTTGCCCCTTTGGCAATTTTACTGAAGCGACGGAGAAGTGTGAGGCTGTGCCGGCCCGTCCCGACGACAATGCTCGCGTAGAAGGTCCACTTGCGTACGATTTCTCCTATGGAGCATTTTCCGTCCGTGATGAGGCTGCTGAATGGGAGGTGAGGGTGCGGTTTTCGGGAGGGGAACGCCTTTCTGCGACAATTGAGTTGTTAGGAAGTGACGCATTGGGCGAGGAATATTTTATTTTAGTCTCCGCGGGGTCGCTCTGGCAAAGAAGGGTGGATATTTTCCGTCCCATCGAAGGAAGCATGATTCTATTGGAACCGTGGGGTCTGCCTGGAATCAAGATTTTCGCTGGTACCGACGATTCCGCGACTGGGAAGACGGCGGACACTTCGACTGCGCGTAGAATACTGCGTCACTACAACACTCCGTCACAGATTGCCATGCCCATTTCGCTTGGGCAAATTGTGTCGCTGAATTCGGGACACCGTGCCACTGTAAAGGATTTGACGTCGTCGTTGAATGAACGAGAAGAAAGGGAGGAGCGGCGCATTCGAGTGAAGTTTGGTGAACGTGCGGGGATAAAACGTGCCACCCAGGCTGCCTTAGCGTGGAACATTGTCTACGTCCCAACGGAGGCGGGGCCCATCGCCCCGGTTAGCCGAGGTTGGGGGCGAAATCTCTGTCCCGCAAAGAGCCCCGAGTGGACCTACGTAACCTTTGCATGGGATAATATTTTCGCCTCTTATATGCTAAGCCTTGATGCAAAGGAACTAGCCTATAGCAATCTGATCCAATCAGTCCGATCGAAAACAAATTATGGTTTTATTCCAAACTTCTCAGCGGGACCTGCGAAGTCCTTTGACCGTTCGGAGCCACCGGTTGGATCCGCAGTGATGCTAAAAATGTACGGAAAGTACGGAGATCTGTGGCTCGTGGAACTTCTTTACAATGACCTGCTGGACTGGAACAACTGGTTCTTCGCGAACCGCATCGCTCCACCCATGAACCTTGTTGTGCTTGGGGGCGACACGATGCAGAATGCCAGATATGAGTCGGGCCTTGACAACAGTCCCATGTACGACGGACATTTCTTCGACGAGAGCACTCACCGGATGAACATGTACGATGTAGGCATGTCTTCCCTGGTGGCCATGGACGCCGAGGCGCTGGCGGACCTCGCCGCGGCAGCTGGACGGCCGGAAGCGGACCTGCTTCGGAGGCGTGCGTCACTGCTGAGGCAGGGTATATCGAGGCACCTCTGGGACGCCAAGCTGGGTGCCTTCTCGAACCGCTTCGTTAACGGCACCTTCTACCGGCGCATCTCTCCGACGTCGTTCTATCCCCTGCTAGCTGGGGCCGCCTCCGAGGCGCAGGCGGATGCACTAATGACTGGCCACCTCCTCAATGCATCTCGGTTCTGTATATCCCCCAGTGCATCGCGGACCCGCAGCGACTCGTGCTACTGGGGCCTCCCTAGCATCTCTGCGGACGATCCAGCGTACCTGACTGAGGTAGGCGGCCACGTCTACTGGCGGGGGAGCGTTTGGGGACCAATGGCCCAGCTGCTCTACTGGGGTCTGGAGCGATACGGTGACGTCGGCTCGGCCAGAGAGGCACGGGTCGCGCTCTGCCGCCAGATGGCGGCAATGATGATGGAGGTGTGGGAGAGGACGGGGCACATATGCGAGAACTACGGACCTCAGCGGAGCGACCTGGACTGCACCGGGAACCGCTTCTATCACTGGGGGGGCCTGGCCGGTTTCATTGACCTGCTGGAACAGGGATTTTATCTTTAGCCGTCCATTACATCATACTAGATAGAGTACATACTATGCATATAATATTATTCAGGAATTTACTACTAGCGGTGGTAAATTTGGGGGTGTTGTTACTCTAGCGGTGGTAGGTTTTCGGAAGAGGAGGCTGCATGGCAATATGAATCAAGAATGAACCTAAACCTAATTGAACATACTCGCAGATGAGATGACGGAATGACAGGACGAAAGGATACAACACCTCACGCACCCGCACTTATTCCCGACCAAGGCCCCGCCCCTCGGCCATGCGACGTGCCCTGCCCCTGCTTCTGATCCTCCAGCTGGCGTCGGGGACCGAGGCGACCGCGGCGGCCACCATGCCGCTCCTCCCTCCCAACCATGCCGCTTTCGTCCTTCCGCCCCCCGCCTCCCGCCTAGGCGGGAGCGTCGGGCGCCTCGCCGCTCCTCCTCCCTTCCTCCTGCAGTCCGTGGCGGTCAACGAGGGGACGGTGGCCGTCTCCCGCGCGTTCGTGCCGACGGCGGACGGGGCGGCGGACGAGGAGGTCACGGAGACCTACAGCATAGGCACCCGGACCTTCAGGCCCATGTCCCTTAGCTCCAGACAGGCGGCCCCGGTGCTGGTCCTGCACGGCGGCCCGTCGGTGCCCTCGGACTACCTTTACCCCCTCGTGGACTTCATCCCCTACCGCAGCATTGTATTTTTCGACCAGCTGGGGTGCGGACGGAGCGACGAGCCAAAGGACGCCGCCGCGTACTCCATAGAGGCCGCCGTGGACGACGTCGAGGCCGTCGTGAAAAAGCTCGGCTTGAGGAGATTCCACCTCTACGGCCAGAGCTACGGCGGCATCCTTGCCTTCGAATACCTGAAGCGCGTAGCTGAGCGCGGAGGGGAGGGCGTCAGAGACGACGAGGGATGCCTCTCCGTGGTGCTGTCCTCGGCACCCACCTCTGTCGAGGCCGTTGAGGCCTCGGCGGAACGGCTCCTGGAGGACCTGAGGGGAGAGGCCGGCGGTGACGACGGCAAGGACGAGGACGCGGGGGATTCGGCGGCGCTTGGCGAGAGGTTTCGCGCCGCTCACATCTGCCGGACGGAGGTCCCCCCTCCCCCCCTACTGGAGGCCTACGCCGGCGCCGGGACGGTGTGGAGGGGGACGGACGCCATAGCGGGCTACGTCGCGTCTCCGCCCAGCGACGGTGCCGCCAGGATGCCCTCGGCCCTGATCGTGCGGGGGGGGCACGACTTTGTCGACGCCTCCTCTATGGAGGGATGGGCGGAAGGGTGCTTCAACCACAAGTTCGTTCGGGAGCGGGTGCTTGAGGGCTGCGCTCACCATGGCCTCCTTGAGAACGGCCCCCTCTACGGGGAGGTGATGAACGATTTCTTCAGCCAGTACGATTGATGGGCTCCTTTTTGGGGGCAGCAAGTCTTATCATGTAATCAATCTAACAACAGCTTTTGTCTGCGAACTGTTTGATCGCAGCAATGGCCTCCTATCCTTCCATTTTCCAAGCATGTCCCCCGTCTTCTTCTCGCTGGCGGTGGTTGGAATCCACCATGCCATAAAATGACAATACAAACTCCAACAGACATTACGACCACCGGCTTGGTGCACTCCGCCGTACTTCTTGAGCTCTTCCAGGTCAACCCCGGCAGGGAAGCTGTGCTCCCCCTTGGCACCAGGAGTGCCCTCTGTGATGTCGGGTGTTCCCTTGATGGCTTGTGGTTTCCTTTGTAATGCACATACTGGCAGGCTGGCTTGGGAAACGTGCTTCGCTTCGCACATGCGCCATTTGTCGTTCATCGATGGAGTCAGTATTAGTACATGCACATAGAAATCTATGTCGTACAGTATGCGAGCTCGTTTACATTGTATGTTTGCAAGCGCCAACCAGCTTCGAATGTTACGTATGCATCCTACTAGCTAGTATACTAGCTAGAGTATTTATGACACGTACACCGATGGATGAACAATGGACATACTCTAGGAGTATTAATACATGTGTTACGTATATTGTGTTAGTACAAAGTCAAGTAAAAGTAATTTAAGCAGGAGTCGGCTGTATCAAAACAAAAAATAATATAAAACAATAATAATTATTACGAAGGATACACATCCACCCAACATACAAAATATCATATCATATCATTCACTCCGGCCCATGCACCTGAAGCCCCAGCGAACCCTCCCCAATCCCCCCCGATGGCTCCCGCCGACGTCCCCGCTGACGGCTCCACTCGGCAGCGGAACCTAGCCGACTGGTTCCTGGTGCGCCCGCTGTCCCCGTCGTCGTCGCCGCCGCCAACGCCACCTCCGCCGGACACCTTCCTGCCCCGGGAGCCGCTCCCCATCGGCCCGGACGGCCGCCCGGGAGGCCTGGCCGGCTACCAGCTGCACGGCGACCTCGTTCCACCCCCCCGGGGCCGCCGTCGCCCCCTCCCCCCCTCTCCGGCCTTCGGTCCCGTGATCCTGTCGGACTGCGTGGACTGGTACATCGAGCTGGGACAGTTCGGCAGCGACGGAGACGGCGCAGGAGGCGAAGGCGGAGGGAGCCCGGGCACCGCCCCCAGGACGCGGGGGATTTTCGTACGGGTGAGGGACGGGACAACCTACCGCCTTCTATGGGCGGACGAGCGGCCGGTGTCCCACCCTCCCTCCTCGCCCGGCCAGCTGGTCGAGGAGGACGGGGAATGGGCGCACCCTTCCCAGGCCTACGTCCACCTGCCCCTCCGCTGCCGCTTCGGGCTGCTCTCTAACCTCGCCGACCTCTTCTGGGAGCCCTACGAGGACACCGACGGCAACTACGTCCCGGTCCATGCCAGGCGGAGCCCGGCCAACATCCATGCCCTCCTGACCCCCAGCGCAGAGGTCTACCGCAGTTCCAGGAAGGGCGAGGTCGATGTCGATGTCGATGGGAATGGAGTGATCGATGACGGAGAGGCGAAGCCTCTGAACAGGGAGCCCTTCGATCTAGAGCTCCTGAACCTATGCCCGAGCTTCGTGCGGAGCCATATGCTTGGGCACCACCCCCTCCTCCACGACAACTGCGCCTTCATTAAGAGGCTTGCCGAGGCCAAGGCCAGGCTACAGGCGGCAGACGTCGAGGACGAACGGGCCTTCACCGACGATGACTGCCTGACGTCGGCGCTTTCTGCGGAGGACAGGGGGCAGAGAACATCGTGGGGGGACTCACTCCCTCGGGGTCGCCCCGTCCGTCCCAATCGCCTCATCGACATCGAGATCAGGGCCGCCGCCAGGGATGCCGCCATTGGATACAGGAGCGGGACAGTCTCGGGGTCGGGGGGGAATGTCGTGTCTTCGCAAACTTCACAAACGTCGCCATCGCAGGCATTTCCGGGTGGAATAAAGATTGAGGAGGGGGGGAGTATTTGCGAGGAGGACGATGGGCACGAGGTTCCGGAGGAAGGAGAAGCTTCTGAACCGGTGGAGACTACCACGACGGCGGCGGCGCTGCAGGTCCTGGAGCGGTCTATTGATGAGGAGGCCCAGGAGGAGGTTCAGGACGAGGCTAGGAAGGAGGCCAGGAGACAGGATGTGCAAGTGGCTTCGGTGGGGCGAGATACGGGGAAAATGGCTT
>Ga0315315_10005268_pt1 | contig 11929 bp, 7 predicted proteins | sample M140m3416metaG_FD_203699 | JGI IMG/M metagenome (GOLD analysis project Ga0315315, IMG submission 203699) | Ammonia-oxidizing marine archaeal communities from Monterey Bay, California, United States - M1 40m 3416 | ecosystem: Environmental > Aquatic > Marine > Intertidal zone | place: USA...
CGAAAAAAGTTGTACTAATTCCAACGACAGTTTCGCAAAACTCTGACATTGATATTCTTTACTGGGGCCGAAACAGCAGGTCTCTTCCTTTTTTCTGGTTGTTGTGACGAAGAGGACGCGCTATATTCTTTTTCTTGCTAACAGCCAGTATGCATACTAAGCAAAGCATACTCTCCCACCGTATGCATATGATATGCATACATCCTACTCTAGTATGCGTACAGGACAAGGAACTAATTCACGTTCTATCCTTAATGCGTGGTTGGCAACTATTCTAAAGTTTTCCAGATGCAATGCTCTGAGCATGAAGCCTCACTTTTCCAATAAAATAAGCTCATAGTTCAGGAGAATAAACTTTTGTAACTCACTGTCTATCTCCCGAGAGTTCTGCCTCCGCGACCCTCTCAAGGAGACAAATCCTTGACCTCCGCTTCCGCAGATCTTGCACTTGGCTTCCGGCCAAAAAAAGACTAAGTCTAGGTTTTTACTAAACAGGAGACGAACGCAGTCCTCTCCGGAATTCCTATGCCTTCTGGAGGAGTCGATGCTCCTGCTCTTGCATGTGCGCTTTTCATCAACGGCAGGGGCAGCGGGCGATTTTGAGGATAGAATCGTAGCAGAAGTCGCCGCAGCGTAACTATCGCGCAGCAGAAGTCGCCGCAGCGTTACTAGCAGCAACGCGATTCCTCCGTTCCGAGCTACCGCGGTCGGAGTAACGGTTCTTGCTCCTCATTTTGCTCCTGATTGATCTCTCTTCTCTTTTGTAAGCTCCACCATCGTTTCTATATCCACAGGCTCTACAGGACCCTCGCGCTCTCGTCAGCTCCTCTCTGAGTTTATCGTTCTCTTGTCTACTTCGTTCCAGTGCCTCTGCCATTCTTCGTTGGGCGTATGATTCGTCAGCCCGGGGGGGAAGCCCCAGCTGCTGGGCCATCTTTTGCGTCTCACTGTCGATGGAAGATTGTGATTCTTCGTGGGAAGGAAGTCCGAGTCGCTGGGCCATCTCGCGCGTTTCTGTATTGATGGATGATTCATTAGGTGACGAAGAAAGTCCATAAACATACTCTCGATTAGCACCGGAGATGGAAATCTTACCCTGTGCCATCGGAGAAGAACGGGGACTAGTAAGAGGACTAGATCCAAGCTGATAACTTTGTTTCAGGAGCTCGCTCTTGAGATTCTTAATCTCGTTCTTAAGAGCGCCAATTTGGATTTCCTTCTGGTCGCGAACACTGGCAAGCTCGTCTTTGATGCGAGCCGCCTCGCCCTCCCGTTGCTCGTGGGTAGTCTCGAGTACATCCATCAGTTTGGCCAGGTAGCCTTCGTGATTCGCCCTGGTGTTCTTTAGCTCATGCTCAAGGCGCGCGATTTCGAAAAGATGTTGCTCCTTCACCCGCTCGACCTCGTCAATTAACATTTCACGTTCCATCCGCAGCGCTCGTTTCGCCGATTTTAGGTCACTTTTGAACTTCTTTATCTCCGCATCTCGCGCCATAATAGACTTTTCGAAATCCCTTCGAATACAATCAGACTCTCGGGCGTGTATCTCGTCTTTCTTTTTAAGTTCCCTTCTCATGGCTGCTGCCTCCCTGCGATGGTCCTTGGTCTCTAGGGCGAGCGCTTTACTATTTTGTTCCGCTTGGGCCAAAGCGCGGTTTGCCACCTTTGCAGCAGCATCTATCGATCCGATTTGTCGCGAAAGGTCTTTTTTACTATCTTCTAGTTTCTTCATGTCTGACTGGAGATCCAAATTTTCTTGTCTGAGTTCGTCAATCTCGTTTCGAGTGTAAGCAAGCATTCTACAATAGTAGGCGATGAAGGGCAATTAGGGTAAGTATATCTCCCGGTGGAATTGGTTCAGTATACAACGAACCATAAAAATAAAGACGATCAAACAAATAGAACTCACGATTCCATTTCGTGCATAGTACTCTCGTCCATTCTCTTCACCTCTGCAGTGGATTGTGCCATAACGTTTGATGATGATGAATCCCTGTGCACTTGCGCACGGAGCTTCGAAAGTCTGTTGTCCATCGTTACTTTAGCAACACACTCGCGAAGGGCATGAAGCATATCAGATTGAGTCTTCTTGTTTCTATAGCAACGTTGGATGACAACGGATGCATTTCTGACTTTGAGGTAATAGCTTCGATAACTCGACATTCTCCGATGCCTTTGTACGACAGTCGCCGCGTAATTTTCTCTCCTCCGTTTGAGTCGCCGAACAGCAAAGAAACAACGGGTGCCACATTGCAGGACGAGCGCGGCGTTCTTAATATTGTGATAGCGACTGTATTTGAAATGCCCACGCCATCTTGCTTGAATGGAAATGGCTGCTATCCGCATACTACGATATCTAGTAAAAGCCTGTATTGTTCTTGTCCAGCTTTGCAAGACGATGGCTCGAGTCGAGAAATATTCGATTCGAATACTCTCGAGTCTCTCCAGGGCGCCAGCTCGAAAGTAAACCTTGGTCTTGCCGAGGGCAAAAGGCATGTCCTGCCTTGTTGTAACGCAAAGTAGATTCATAAGAAGTGACTCCACTTCATGCCTAACCACTGATGATAAAAGCGATGGCCGCCTCATCATCTTTCGTCGAGGTATGAGGCATCTAAAGCGGTCGGCAATCACTTGGTAGGCCAAGCGATTCGGAAAACTTTCCCTTGATATTGCAATTGCCGTTACAAGGCCGGCGCATTCAAGTTGTGACGTCGTTGTACAGTGGTTTGTGATTCCTGCTTTCATTTGGGGATTAGGTTTGATGCAACGGATATAGCGCGTCTTGGTTTTCCTGATCTGTCGCATAAGATCAGTGAGCTGCATTCTGAATGTTGTGATGACCGTATGTTTAGTCGTAAGCCCTCCTCTCCTGTTTTCCGATATCGCCCTTTGGACCGAAGAGGATAGTCGCTGAAATTCCATCTTGATTGTCATGTTTGTGCTCTCGCACGCGCATTGAACAAGGTCATCAGGGAGCTTATCAGTATTTCTCTCGACGAAGTTGGAAGCGTCGTAGTCCACATGCCCGGCAAAATGATCGATCCCAAACTGGGTCGGAAAATCAAGGGGCCCTTGTATCAACTTATCACAGTCAGCCAGCATGGTTTTAATTTTGTAAACAAAGGCAGCGTCGTTTCCTTTTGGTCTCTTGCATTCCTCATTAAGGGAGGTTATTATGCCCATCTTCCCTTCCAACAGAAGCAAGACGGTCGAATTATCAACTTTGGAAAAATCGAATATCTCAACGCCTTCAGTCTTATATTCATCTTTCACCTCATTGAAATTGTCCAGAACATACTGGTGCTGCAGCCGTTCATTAGCATAGTTTATACACAGCTGCTCAAACTGGTTCACGCCGAAACGCTCAAATCCAAAAATGTCCAGGAGACTAATCTCGGAAAATTTCTTGCGCTGATTGAGCTTTTGATTTCCCGTGTCATCGGCAGGAGAGTCATGATTAAGATCGCTCGTCTTTTCATTGATGATACGGACCAGGAAATCGAATGTTCGCGCATACAACTCCTTGGAAAGAGCGTCTCTGTTTCCTCTGGCGTCGGCAGGGCTTAGGCCAGTCTTGATCTCCTCGCCGCTAACTTTTATTACGCGCTCCGTAAGTGCATGCTCGATTGTTTCGATCGCCACACCCATTACGTCGCCGAGTCGGTGCAAATCGTCCCGGGAAGCGATATATGTTTGGTCTTGATTATCATTGTCGGGGTTAAATTCAAACGTGAGGTTTCCAAGCTGCATTATCACACAGATTGCCCTCATCAAGTCACGTAATTCGTCACCATGGATGCCAAAAACGAGCAGCGCCTTGATGGTTTGCTGCCAACCATCCGCATCGGATTGGCCATCGATAAGATCATTGCACCCATCTCCCACACAAACAAAGGATGTAGGCTGCGTGGCGCCCAACCCCTCCCATATGGCTACCTTTTCGTTTTCGGGAGCGGCAAGCAACTGATGGAAGATGTGGTACGTTCGCTCCCCGGGGCTGTGGCCGACGACCCGGCTCTTTTCGAGCAGATAGGTCGTACACGCACTACCCGCAAGCAGACAGCGAGGAACCGTCCTCCCGGCTACTCGAGCATGCCTTGCCCCTTCTACATCGAACCGGAGGCGGGTGAATTTTCCAAAGCGGGATGAGTTGTCGTTCCGGACGGTCTTCGCGTTTCCGAAGGCCTCAAAGATCGGGTTGCTCTCCAGCAGACGGTGGACGGTCATCTCTCGCCCCTTGATGAGGTCCTTCGCAGTTGGTACGGAGGACTCGGTGGGTCGTGTCCATTCTGCAGTAACAAGGTGGCTCATAACGATTTTCACTGTTTCGGTCTTTCCCGCCCCAGACTCTCCCGAAACCAAGATGGTCTGATCCTTCCTGTCACAGGCCAAACCTCTGTAAGCGAGGCAACTCGTCTCTTTACGATTAAATAAAGAGAAAGGAGAGCAGGGAGATGCAAGAACAAACGACCTGTGAGAAGCAGAAGGGATGGAACTAGAGGTCCGCTGAAGTGTTAGTCATATTCGCTCACCGTACACGTGAGGATCGTACCCCAGCCGGTCGTATTCCGAGAACACCGCCTTAGGTTCGATAGACGTGGCCTTCCCATGATCCTCATCACCGCCTTCTTCCCCGCCACCTTTGGCCTTCCCATCCCGAGAAGGACTGGCACTCCAAATGAGACGCTGTGAGTAGAAATTTCTCGTTTCATCGGAGTACAGCCCGTCAATCCAGCGGAAAGGGTTCATTGCCACCACTATGTCCCCAACACGGGTATATGGGATGCCCCTGGCGTGCCGCTCCTTCAGATTGTATAGTATGGCCGCCTCGTGGAGGAAGGGGAGGGAGGCCATGTCGGCCTTCTGCACGAGGCGTCCCCTCCGGTCCACATTCTGGAGGGGAAGCTCGCCACATGGGTAGTCACCCAGCTGGACCGTCCTCCTCACCCCCACCAGGCCGCCTAAGTCCGATCCCGATCCCTCGCTTGCAGTAGATCCCCTCCTGGAGATCGATCCGTGCGCTGACCCGGCATAGACTGTCATCCGCTCCAGATCCTCTATATCTCCAGTGTCGGGATGCAGGCAGGTCTGGTCCCGCCAGTCCGGGGGGAGGGCAACCAGCACGGTGGCCGTGGCTCCAGCACTGCTGTCGCCCGACGACGAATCCTCGCCCGAGGAACTGCCACTTCTGCCGCCTCCGATGCTCAGCAACCTCGCCGGTAGCCACGCGTAAGAGTCATCGCGGACGTAGACGTAGGTGGACTGGGAAGACTCCCCGTAGTGGCCGTCCCCTAGGCCCGTGGCGGCGTTGGCCTCCATGATCTGGCGGATCCGACCGCTGGCGGGCCGGTGGGCCGGGGAGGACGTCATTCTGGATTCTCTTCTCGCGTCTACAGCACTAGCTGAGTCGGCCGGCCGCCCTGCCAACTTCCATCTTGGGGAGGGTGCATCCGCTCTCTCCAGGTTGCAATGGATGGGTTCCTTCCTATATCTTAAAATGAGTTGCTACAATGCTTCTCCTGAGGAATGGAGGAAGACTCTTCTTTATGCAAGTAGTCACGGATCTTCGGGTCGTGGGTCACAGATCTCGAGTCGAGAGGGGCACGGCGCGGGGTCATTCTCCCGACTGTATGCATACTACTAGTTACGTAGTATGCATAATATACTGTATTATAATATATATTATTATGCATACTAGCTACGAGCTCGTAGTAGTTAGTATCCATGCATAATATAGCTACGAGCTAGAGTACGCATACTACTAGCTAGTACTCGTACTCTAGAGTATGCATAGTACTAAACTAATATATTCACATACATGCTGTATGTATGTACACACCACGTATGCATGTTATGCATCCTGTCGTAGTAGCTGTGCATTAGACTAGCTACTTAGCTACATCAATACACCACGTACTCGAGTACGTGTGCTACGACGTATATGCATACTAGCTAGAGTACGATCGCATCGTTACTACTACTCTAGCTAGTATGCATACTACTACTTTAGTAGTATTATGAGTAGCTAGTACGAATACTAGCTAGTAGTACTACTACACTAGTAGTAGTAGTTATGCATTCGAGCTCGCAGATATGCACACGAGCCCCTAGCTGATGCTCCATGATGTATGCATATTATGCATATCTACGCTCGTACTGCCCTTAAAAGTTACGAGGGGTGTAGGAGCGCGTACTAGCTAGTATACTAGCTACGAGAGTAGTATTATTATGCATACCAAAAATAATATTTCTTATTTTATTGGGACAATTTTCGAACCATGAACGACTCAACCCTCCCGGGGGGGCGGAAGCGGCAGCAGCGTCCCCGGGCCAAGGCGGGAGTTCGGCGCGGCTTCGGCCTGCGCGACTGGAACCTCCTGGTCCGCTGCGCAACCGACCTGGCCCAGACGAACGGCGCCCCCCTCCGCCGCATCTCCCCCGCCGAGGTCTCCAGGCACTCCTCCGTCCACGACGCCTGGGTAGTCTTGCAGGGCAAGGTGTACAACATAACCCCGTACCTGCCGTATCATCCAGGCGGGGTCGACATCTTCAAGCCGTGCCTCGGGGGGGATGCCAGCGAGCTCTTCGACAGGTACCACCGCTGGGTCAACACGCAGGGGCTAGTCGGGTGTCTTCTCCTGGGCGAGCTCGATGCAAAGGCCGGCGAGGGTGGCGGGGGCAGGGAAAGGGTCAGGGTCGGCGAATTCGTCGTCCCGCCGATAGGGGCGAAGCGGGGCGGACCCGCAGCTGCTTCGCTGCCAACGCCAATGCATTCTGGGCCAGCCACCGATGGGTTCGCGGTTCCGGTGCCGAGGCCGCCCAAGGCGGTGGTACCTCTCTTGCCCAAGGCCGATGGGGGCGCGGACAGCGACAGCGGCGACGAAGAGGGCCTTCTCTTAGCACCATAGCAACTCACTTTTGAGCAAGATTCAGATTTTCATCAATCTTTCCTAGGATTAGCAATGGAATTGTAGAATTTCTGTCCGTAACGATGCGTACCTATAAGCTTGTTTACATGACATGCCTAAAGCGCTTTAGCGCAAACGGTGCCATCGATCACAAAGGAAGGAGGACATCGTAAGCTGGCTATTCTGCTACTTCTCCGTCGCCTCTTTTACTTCCTCGGCGCACGGCTGCTCAGCTTCGCCAATGACCCTACGTGGTTCTCGACGCAGGCCATGAAGCCCTCGAGATGGCAGCGATCCAACTGCTGTCTCAGGGCGACGGGCACCTCGTCCTCCATACCACTGGGAAGGTCGCCACCAAGATCGAGCAAAGTCGGTTGCTGAAGGGTGCCATGCGCAGCATCCGACCTCTTTAGGCTGCGAGGCAGGAACAAGTCCTTCTGAGGGACGCAGCATGGAACTCCGTATCCGCCCTCAAGGACAGAAATGACTCGCCCGCTGCATGTCTTGTAGGCCATTTGGCACGCCACCTCCGTCACGGTGCCAAAGTCCTCGGCCGTCAGGCTGCCCATCCCCATCGGGTCGTTCTGGTGAGCATCGAAGCCCGCAGAAAGAACAATCAGCTCGGGACTAAACGCCTCCACAGCAGGTGCCACCTGTGTGACCAAGGCCTGCCCGATGGCAGTGGCGGTCACTTTGATTCCGAGTGGAATGTTGAGCACTCCCTCGTGAGGCGAAGTATCTCCGCAGCGCCCAGGAAATATGCCCTCATTCTTGCTCGCACCTAGACTATACCGGGTCAGCCCGTAATCAGTACTTCCCTGATCGTAGCCATTGATAGGAGCGCCTCCTGCGTGGAGAGAGACATAGAGGAAACGCGGATCGTGCGTCGAGCAAAGAATGTCCTGCGTCCCATTGCCGTGATGTACGTCAAAATCTATGACACAAACCCTTTTGAGACCCAAACCGCCGTCCGACTTCGCCAAAGTGGCGTACAGAGCTGCTGAAGCAGCCGCATTTAGAAGGCAGAATCCATTCGAAACGGCTTTCATCGGACGCAGCTCCTTCCCGGCATGATGACCTGGGGGGCGGATTGCGCAAAAAGCGTTGACGCAATGCCCCTTTACAACCATGTCAACACTCTTCAACGCGGCGGCAACCCCAACTACCGCCGCAGTGAAAGACCCTCGAGATCCCATGGTATCTTGTCCCCCTTCACCATCGCTGTCGTCCGTCAGCGGCACACCCTTGGCATCTGCAGGCATGCTAGCAATCTTGTTCTTGAGCCGTTTGAGATAGGAGGCTTTGTGCGCTTTGGGCAACACAAACTTCTCTGCCAGCTCAATGTAGTGGTCATCGACTGTATAAATGAGTGGCATGTTCTTGCTAGAGCCAGCACCAGCTTTTTTCGCCCCGCGGATTGCCGCTGGAAGTCTTACGGCCCTCTCGAAGCTGCCACTGGAGGTAATGTGCTGGTTGCATCTCGAATCAGTTATAATTGCAGTTACCCCATCACCGAACCCATTCGAGGATAAACCGATTGCGGCCCGTTTGTAAACTCTCTCGCATGTCTTTCTCCATTCTTGCATACAGGTACTGTCTCCAGACCGTGTCCAAGACAGGGCATCTTCGCCATGTGCCTTTACCAACAAGCATTTGCCAAGCCATTTGCTCATCACACGTTTACGAAATGCCGGGAATGACTCTGACTCTTTCGACAAAGAATTGACGTCCTTCTGTAAGCTTCCAAGTAGATCTGCCAACTGAGTGCCCAGGAAAGAAAGTGGGGAGGGGAGCGGCGCGTTATTGATCATATCAAGCAAATACTCGCTGCAAACATGCTCTAGATGCCAGGCTGATTCCACACTTCCATCGAACGAGTCGTTTTGGTGTTTCTTAGTTCGAGGAGATGCTGCCAGTTCTGGGACAGGAGATGAGATTTGCTGAGCAGCGGATCGTTGCTTCCCTGGCGAACACAGAAGCGCCGACGACTCGGTAGAATCGTTCGTTTCGGTAGAATTGTTCTTGGCTGAAGCAGCGGTGCCCCAGCAGAAAGGTGGGACCATGGCCTTGAGGATGAGATGTACCTTAATAATGGGTTCGGTCAATTCATCGCCGTCCTCGTCGATCCTAGCTTTCTCTGACGGATGGGGGAGTTTCGAAAGGATATAATCGAATGGGAGACCGAGGACAGCGAGAGGAAAACGAGGCGATTTCACTGACAATATGTGCGTGTCAGTAAGGGATGCAAAGGCCCCAGCAAGATCGGCATCATTTCCCGACTTTGCCCCAACAATGTCTGTTTTCGCAAAAATCTTCAACGCCATGGCGAGCCTGTGACTATCCAAATATCTACCGAATGCCGCTTTTGGAAGTCCAAGAAAGCGAAACTCAGACCGAAGCTTCTCTATGGGTATAGCATCAGCATGTACGTTTTGATGGGGGTACTTTTTTATGCTTTCCTTCGACACCTCCAGCATTTCAACCTCAAAGAGGGGGCCGGCACAAAAAGGATTGGCGGCATTGACGTCCATCGGATCAAAGTTGTTCAACATTTTCTTCCTCGGAGGGTATGCCGATTCCCCGTTCCAGTAGGGAGACAAAAATATGATGTGCACGCTGTTCTTTGAGGAACTCCGCTTCGATGTGGATGATGACATTTCCTCTACTTCTGATACGTGCATCACTCGAGCTGGCCAAAAAAGGCCACGCCGGGCATTGGGGTGCATGGAGGTAGCCAAAACGATGCCATGCTCGATCCCGTCCACAGTAAAGTTGCTGCTCGCGGCGAATCTTTTGCTTGTGCTTTTCCCAGCACGCCGAGAAGCATCCTTTCGGGCTGCCCGCCTCTCCCATTTCTTGATGGCGTCTTGCAGCTCATCCGCCTCCACGTCGAACGTGTCGTGATCCTCAAGCCAGATGGCTTTCCACAGATCTCCAATCTCCTCGTCCCGAACGAAAGCAATGATGACAGCTTCATATCGTTGCCAGAATATGCGGCGGCCGATCAAGAAGGCACCGCCCGACGCACCCTCGGGAGATTCAGCCTTCTCAGTTGTCCATCCATCCTGATTTAAGACGGTTGGGTCGTAGGATATCCGTCGGAGTGCCTGATGGATCATATCAATCCGGTTGTCGATAGAGGAGGCTTCCCTATAAAGAACGTGAGTCATGATCTTTTTCGCCATGGGTGGCGTCCCAGTCATGTGGTACACATACGAGAATAATAAGCGCGCGCCGCGAACATCGTCTGGGCCCGAAGAGGTCTTAGCCACCCAATCAAGGAATGGGAGGGTCGAGGGTTTAATGGAGGCGTCCTGGGCGATCTCGTCCCGGTTCATAACCAGGTCTTTATCTATGAGCTGTAAATTACCACTCCAGTCCTCCCTCCAAGTATTCTCGTCGCCGTGGTTAAGCTTGTCTCCAATCTGCAGTGCCAGTTCGAGCTCTGCTACTTCGCGAGGACTGAGGCGGGGCAGCGGCGGCAGGTCGGGAACGGGTTCGAGGTTGACGCGAGATGAGAAGGTGAGATTGCACTTGGGTATGCCCACGTCCTCGCCTTCTGTTGGCGACACAGTAGCCGCGCTCACTGAATTGCTCGTTCCTCCCTCTCCATGATGAGGCGATGCGTCTGCTCTGGAATGTGGCTGCTGTGTTTTCGACGTTGATGCCAGCGATCTATTGGACCAGTGCGTATTGGCTTCCGCGACCTCACTATCAGCGGCGGCATCTCCCGAAGATGCGTTCTGGTTACTCTCTCCTCTCCTTCTCTTTGCAGGAGGGGATGATTGCATTGCCTCCGCTCGAATTGCAGAAATATCGCGCTTGGCGGAGACGGCAGCTCCCTCTCCACTCAGCCGGAGCTCATTGCGTCCAACGCGCAGCTCGTTATTGTGACTATGACCAGCATCCGCAGATTCTGGGCCTATTGTATCCTTGGGATCAGCCTGCAAGGGAACCAAGGGACGGGGTTGGCTGCCCTTCTCTTCGGACGCCCTGGAGGCAGAAGCCTCGGCTCCGTTTGACTTCGGCCGCGGAGGAAGGTCACCGCCGTCGCCATGGGCCAGCTTGATATCCAGCGGGCCAAAACCATTGGGCGACGTGCCCTGGACGACGCCGCCTTCAGTGGATTGCATCGATCAGCCCCGGTCGTGGACAGGACAGGGAGCGAAACTGAAATCCAAGCTTTGTGACTTGGAGTTCAACCTAAACTCGAACAATCTCAATTTCGAAGGCCCTTAAAGGTCTTTCCCCCAACGATTCGATTCTCCCCACGATGCCCTACACTGGAACAGGCAACCTGCGTTCAGTGATAACAGCGAGGGGGGAGAGGTAGATCCAACAATGAGCGGGAGGATTGCGTGGTTCAAATAGTAGGATCCATATATATGCATAGTACGAGCTCGTAGAGTACTATTACTAGTAGTAGTATGGACATGTATCCATACTATGCAAACTGGCTAGTACGAGTCGGAGGTAGTATGCATAGCTAGGAATCCCTACAGTTGCTACGTGCGTGTATTTGAGATTCCAGCCCGGGGGGTCCGGGTACAGGCAATTCGTAGCTATGCATAGTATGCATAATATGAATACTACGCTCCTACTAGCTAGTATACATAAATAATATTATGCATACTACTAGCTAGTAGTGTTTGTAAGTACTAGCTAGCAAGCTAGCTAGTGATACATGTTACTTGCGCAAAAACATGGGAGAAAATATGACTTAATCGAACGGGATCAGCAATTTTCCACGATCGATTTGGGACGGACCCCCGACTGACGAGAGCTCGAACGAAGTTCAGTTAATGCATGCATGACAACCAATCACTCTAATGTCCATAAAAGCTCACCTGGAGCGCCCAAACCTATCCGAGATGGGTTAGTCGCACTTTAAATGGAATGTCGGGATCACCTCGGAAGTGTGCACCAGCGTCGTCTATGCGAACGCTTTGACGCAACTTTTCTGTTTAGTGTACACTTGTTGTATTTCACCGGATTTCACAACATAGCATCTGGTATTATCA
>Ga0315315_10005270_pt1 | contig 11927 bp, 6 predicted proteins | sample M140m3416metaG_FD_203699 | JGI IMG/M metagenome (GOLD analysis project Ga0315315, IMG submission 203699) | Ammonia-oxidizing marine archaeal communities from Monterey Bay, California, United States - M1 40m 3416 | ecosystem: Environmental > Aquatic > Marine > Intertidal zone | place: USA...
AGGGCAGTCTCGGCGGCGTAACGGACGAGGATACGGCTGTGCTTCTCCATGCACATGGCGAAGGCGTCAGTATCCAGTCGGATGGCGACATTGGTAAGGACCTCGTCGCCGTGCTTCCCGGCCAGGTCCACAAAAGTGCCGGAGATGGTGCCAGGTGCCTGCAGAACGACGACCTGCTCCTGCTCGTCGGATCCAGTCAGCACAGTAAGGGCGGCCTCGAAAACTAGGGAGCACTCGACGTCGTAGGCGTCGCCCTTGCCACCGCCGCTGTGCGATACCTTCCTTTTCTTGGAGAGGGGATCCGGCTTGGTGAGGCTTGCGTCCTGTGGGTACAGTACGCGGAAGCTAGTCTTGACGTCCATGACGGAGACCTCGGAGATGGCGTAGGCAAGGGCCTCCATGGCAGTGGCCTCGGTGTACTGGTAGTCGTCCTCCTCTGAATCTGATTCCCTCTCTTCGGTACTTGTGGCGGGCCGTTCGCTGTAGGACGCCATGAGGTCTTGCTTGAGGCCTAGCATCTTGTCGAGCGTGCAGGCCCAGGCCGAGTAGCGCCACTCCAGCGCCACGCTGAAGGCCTGCATGACGTTCCTGGCCAAGGCCTCGGTGGCCTCCCTGGTCCCGTCGTGGCCCCGGGTAGAGATGACGCGGTCGAAGAGCTGCGAGGGCCCCGGCGCGTCGGATTCCTCGGAGGTATCATCCACGAGCGCGATCTTGCCCGTGGTCATGGTCCTTCTGGCCCTCTCGCGGTCGGCGTCGATCGAGAGGGAGGAACATGTGAAGGAGTATCCGAGGTCGGCCGCGGCCGCGGCTGCAGCGAAGGAGGAGGAGGAGGGGGGGGGGGAGGAGGAGGACGCAGCCGCGTCGGTGGAAGTGACGGAGGTCAGGCTGACGGACCGGGTGGGGCCGAACTCGCCGCCGCGCTGCTCGGGCGACGTGGCCGACGCGGTGGCAGCCGCGGCGAAATTCGGCCCCGCCGAGGACTGGCGCAGTAGACTCATGAGGAGCTGCGCGTCGTCGCGGGTCTTGGTGGCCTCGGCGGCGTCCGAGGTTATGGACACCCCCAGTCTGTGGGCAAAACCTATGAGGGCCAGGTGGTCGGCCATCATAATCTCCGAGGCCTCCTGCTGGCCCGTCGGGCTGATCGTACGGATTGCCTCGCCCGCGAGAGAATCGGCGCAGGGGCGCTTCTTCGTGGCCGCCGGCCCGGCTCTGGCGAGAGACATGCTCTCGGCACCTTCTGTAAGGTTTTAGCCCGGGCCCTGACTGCACTTCTGTCGCGATGGACCAGCGATAGTTGGATTTGCCAGCAGCTCTTAGGACAATGCTGCTTGTGACAAGGTTCTTTCTTGTTGCATGTCAAGTTTTTGCGATGGATTGCACGCACTCTATGTACGCGGCCTACGGCACTTGACTTTGTGCCGCGATCAGGTTGCCAATCAATCACCAATGCGCGCGCTTGGTGGATTTTGCTCCGTGTGTCAAGAAATTCTTGACCTGCTCGTGTAGTCTTTCTAGCTAGGTTTGCTTACAAGCAAACTCGCCAGAACAGCAGGCAGGCAAGGCAACACACGCAACATCAAGCTGATTGGCTCCCAGTGCGCGCTTATCTAAGGCTATTTTAAACCTAAACCTGATATAAGTGATAATATATGTATTTGATGATATATATTCCCAAAGATATTTATTACTATGATAAAATAGTTCTGATTGAAAGATGGTTAAGGGTCAGTTTGACGCTATGTGAAAAATTTGCGTCCTATACTTTATTTCAAAGTCAATCGATTACTACTCTAGAAGTACTATCGCTTGATAACAAAGTGCCTCCCCAGATTTAACCGCAATTTGATGCGGGACTTTCTAACCTTGTGCTTCAAGCTAACACCCCGTGCCTAGCTAGCTGCCGTGAGTACGAGCGCTTTCGCGAAACCTGTTAGTTTCCTATTATTCGTCGATTCTTTGTTCCCTTAGATTTATTTAGTATTAGTAAGGCTAGGGTTGAATTACGTTGCTTTTCTTCCGTCAGACTGATGCAAAACGGTCGCAAATGCATCAATACGTACACGTCACTTTTGTCCGTTAGGCGTATCTGTAGTACGTCCTTGGCTATTATGGAGTTAGCGAGTAGTATGGTATTTTCTTCCTTATGCCGAACCCACGATCTTGTGAAGAAAGCGCAGCGCGCTGCTTCATGACGTCATCCCTTGGCTAGCACTTATGTGCATAAAACATTGGTACTCACGACAGTAAAATGAAAAATTAATTTGTGTCTAGTCAAAAATAGAATCAATGAGATGACGAGCTGGAAAAAAATAAGTTGAACAATAAGACACCCGGACACATATCCGTAAGAACATTGCCGGGTGCTTATCAGGGTTACATGCTAGCAACGAAGCAAGCCTGGAGCTTTGAGGGACTTCTTAACTTTGTCGACGATCATTCGTTCGAACAAGATGGAAATATTACAAATATTAAACTGGCGGACGACTCTACTTTACATGTCTACCTTCTCGTCCTCTCCCTTTGGACGATCTCTCGCAACGTCTAGATCAGGTCTGATGATCAGTAGATCTTCCAGGATTATCTCTGTCGACGGTCCGACCTCGTTCCCACCTATCTCTAGACAACGCAACTTGGATTTCCATCCTTCCTCTTCCCTGACCATCAGGCATCGTAAAAGTCCAGCCACGGCATCTTCTTTGGCATCGTTGCCTCCCAAGTCTAAATTGGCCAATGATGGGTGCCCACCTCTGAGGAGGGGTGCCATGGCGCCGAAACCTTCGCATCCCATCCGATTCCCAAACATCCGGAGCGAGGACAGCCCGCCGCACCGAAGAGCCGCAGCGGCTCCTTCGGGTCCGCATTTGGTGCTCGATAGGTCGAGATCAGTAAGGATGGAGTTCCCCGCCGCGGGGCGGGTACCTCTTTGGACTAGAACGCCTGTTAGAGTTGCAATTCCTTTGTCCTCAAGAGGATTGCCAGCCAATCGCAGATCGTGCATGTCTTGCCAGGCGATAACGTCACTATCATTTCCATCTTCTGACCTCCTCAGTACATTGGATAATATCTGCGCGCCTTGAGAAGTTATGCCGTTCCGGCTGAGATCCAAACGTTTTAGTCCAGAGCTTCCGCAGCGCCTCGCAGAATCTGCAAGAGCGGCAACGCCATCGTCTCCAATGCCACAGTTCACCAGTGAAAGAGATGAAAGCATTGACCAACCAGTGCTTGCAGCGGATGCGTAGAGAGGCCCAAGAGCGCTGCATCCAATGGCTCCGATCGGGTTAGAATTGAGGATAAGATCCAAGCTGACTGCTCGACGCTTGTTTTTCGGGACGTCTTGGACGTTGTCAACAATAAGACTTGAAACAAGCGATCTCAATCCCTCAGGACCAATGTTGCACTCAGAGAAATTGAGATATTCCAGAGACCTGAACGGCTGGACCTCCGTACCAACAGCATTGGATAAGGCAACCATCCCTACATCTCCTATCTTTTCGTTACGAGATAAATTGAGATACTGCAAAGTCGCGCAAGCTCCAAAGCACTTGCCAATAGCCTCCATCGCCACCTCGGAGCCATTTTTATAGCTCAGGTCGAGATGCTTTAGAGGCTCTCCATACTGACCTTTATGATTTGATAGCCCATTGCATAAGGAAACAATGCCATCATCGCCCATATCCTTGTCTCCGATCGATAGCGATGTAATTCCTGTGCTACTCTTCGTGGAGTTGCCATTCTCACTGGCCCGGGAGGCAACGGCGGATCCCAGCACCTCCAAGCATGCCGGTGATACAACGTGCCCGGATGCGCTGATGGATGTGAGGTGGGTATTGGTGCCCTTCGCGGATATGGCCGTTGCCAATCGCTCGACGTCAGCTGAGGTGAAGTTTTTGATCGGAAGGATGCAAAGCTCGGTTACTTTTGCGTCGTTTTCCTCAACGCGCGACAGGATTCCATCGCATGATCGCGCTTCGCCTCCCTCTCCCCAGGCGGTCATTCCAAACTAGGGGAGCTTGAGTAGTGTGAGAGGGGCAGGATGCAACTTTGGTTGTAGCCGATATGTGAACCAGAAATGGAGCGTGTGAAGACGCATTGTTACGCCAACGTGTTGACATACTACTAGCTAGTAAGAGCACGCAGCGGCGGCGGGGCACCGAAAGAATGATGAGATGATGATAATGAAAGATGAGAGATGCTTAATGTTGTCAGGCCGTCGCCCGGGGGTTTTTTTCGGTCGCGATTAGAACCACGATCGCGGCGTCGCCCGCGGGCCGATGAAGTAAATAATATACTAGCTAGTATGATGTAGAGATGTGTTTCATTCCTACTAGCTCGCTAGTACATAATTTCACATACATCATGCATTCCTATCCTGGCTTCATATCACCTCGTCACATTTTCTTCTCAAGTGACGGGCGCGACCAAGTCTTTCGCCAAGATGGCAACTCCGACGCGCCTTAATTTCGACGATGGGAGTCGGATCATGGCGCTGAGTAACGGGAAGGCGGCTGACTTCTCACAAGACAGCGAATCTGCTGGCCAAGCCAGCCGAAGCTCCGGCTCCGCCCAACATTCGACAACGCCGAGGGGTTCCCAATCTCTCGAGGAATACTATGAGATTCGTTCTATCGCTACATCTATTGTGGCCCAGTTGAGGCTATGTGATGAAGCTGCGAGACCCAAGAGGGACGATTCTTTTCTTTGTCGGGTTGCACTGCAGTTCCCAGACTCGATGCTTCCCGATGCCGCAGATGTGGCTTGGCGTGTCGAGGAGGCACTTGTCGCAGCCTACGAGGAGGAGGAAAGCAAATGCACACCAGCAGACTCCTCAGGCACCCGGTCGTCGCTTCCACTTGTTTTTGTTCTGGGAGATACCACGTACGGTTCGTGCTGCCCCGATGAGGTCGGCGCAGCCCACCTCGACGCAGATATACTCGTCCACTACGGCCATGCCTGTCTCTCTGGACCGACAGAGAGCTTGCCCGTCGTATATAGCTTTGGCTCGAGCGATTTAGACGTCAGAAAATGTGCAAGTGCTGTTCTCGATACGATCAAGATTAAGGATAATACTGAAAGAGCAACAGGCCAACCGAGAAAGTTATTGGTACTTTTCGAGCTGCAACATCATCGGGTTGCTGAGTCAGTGGTCGATATGCTTCGCGAACAAGGAGTCGAGGCTGTTTCTGGACGTATGCGTAAGAGCAACACCGAGCATATGTTTGCAGGGAAAATGATGCCTGTACGATTTTCTGCTTGCTGTAGTTCCAATACTGGGGCGGTTGCGGCTGATACCTGCTGTAAAGAGGACTCGCTCCCTTCGAATACGTGCGCACGGGAGAAGTCTCCTGCAGCTAAAGAGAGCACCCGAGACGACGCCTTTGGTCCTCTCGATGAGCACACGGAAAATATTATTGGGGGGTTGGAAGTGCCGAAGTCACTTAAGCTATCAGAATTCACTTTGTTGTACATTGGAGACGCTACCAGCGAACAGGACAACTCAAGTCGTCAATTCCTCAATACGATGTTTCGCTGTTACGCTCCTGGAGGCACCGAGACTTGCTGGCTGTACAATCCCACAGATGGAAGTATTGACACCGACCCCGGATCTTCAGTAGGGCTATCAAAGTACCTCAACCGACGATTCTATCTTATTCAAAAAGCAAAGCTGTCCTCTATTGTTGGTGTCCTCGTAGGAACACTAAGCCAGTCTCGCTTCCGATCCGTGATCGAAAGGACTCGCCGTATAGTTGAAGACTCGGGGCGCGCATGCTATACCTTGGCTGTTGGCAAAGTAAATATTGCAAAGCTCGCAAACTACGCCGAAATTGATTGTTTTGTATTGATCGCTTGTACGGAGACATCAGTACTTAATGACGAAAGGGAATTCCACGTACCTATCATTACCCCCATGGAGTTAGAGGTGGCTCTTGGCAATCGAATATGGGATGGATCTTATAGTCATCAATTCGGCGACTTTCTAGCGAATGAGGACACTACATCAAATGCTCTGGAAATAGATGGCGATCGCAACCTGGATGTAAAAGAAGGCAGCGATGGAGATTTGACTGACGATGAACCTTTCTTCTCCCCAATTTCAGGACGATACGAGTCGAAAGGATCTGGGCGCAAAGGTGATAATGTCAAAAAGGGACAATACGAGCAAGGATCAGATTTGCAAGCTCTTCCTGGCAGTGGTCAGGTCGTGGAGTATCGAAGTGGTGCAGCAGAGTTCTGGAACAAAAGGGAGTACAAGGGCTTGGAAGCAAACGTTGGCCAAAACGAGGTAAAGGCGGCTGTTAAGGGTATGACTGGAATCGCGAGCGATTATGGCGAGACGAGTACGTCATAACAAATGCTTTATAAAAAACGGCATAGTACTGCAACACTGCCATCATTAAATCTTTTGTGGCTCAATAAATCTTCACATTTTTGTCTTGCCAACGAAGAAGCGAATAACGATCACCGTGATATTGTCGGATGAGCCCAAGTGCTCTGCTAACTCAGCTAGGCGCGCAGCCGCCTTTTGGGCGCTCCATCCCTTTTCGAGCAACAATCCTCTTGCAACACGGACAGCGTCGTCCGCATCCATCACATCCCAGAGCCCGTCGCAAGCCAAGAGCAGGAACTCGTCGGCGTGGCTGCTCGTTCCTGCTTGCAAAAATTTTATTTCGGGTGTTCCGATTACCAAATCGCCCTCGAACCGATGGCTATGGTTATCCGGATAAGGCAGGTGCAAGGGGCATTTCCATCCAGACTCCGAGCTATCGCTTGTCTCCGGCAAATTGAACGCCGCCTTGAAGTCCCTATCTCCAATTGCACGGCTAACGGCTAGGTCTCCGCACACTCTTGAAATGTGCAAGAGTCGTGCGGGTTCGGCACTACCTATTTTGCCAGGGTTATGCGCATTTGATGCTGCGTCATTACCAAATCGATCTAGAAAGTACCGCCTCAAAATTTCAACCACATCTTTGTCGTGAAAATCCATTAAATGAAGTTGAGCAATTGGAATTTCGGTCTCCGTGGTTACCCAGCCATTAGCGTCCTCGATTCTTCTCCTCTCATCTTCCCGAGATGGAATGTGTGCATCCGTAACTTCCTTCCAGAATACGATAGGACTCTCTTCATCAGGGTGATCATTGTCATTGAGACTAGACCAGCCGTCTTCGTAGTTGTCATTTCGAAAGGCATTACCTTTGTCTCCGATTGATGATGTGGTCATACACATTACTCCTCGTGAGTCACCTAGATTCGCAAAGGTAATTATATTGCCGATTATAAGAGTGACAACGGCGGTGGCGCCGCTTTCCCACTCTCGGCCATGAGACTGGCAAAGCAGGCAAAATTGTTCGTCAAGCCGTTGTATCGCACCAGTGAGCATTTCTTTCGCGAACTTGTGGGTGTCTAGTACCTTTTCGGAAGGCATCCTTTTATACTCGTCGTACATTAGAGAAGGGAGCCTCTCCGCGGCATATCTTGCAGCGTGGTTTCCGCAATGCCCATCGAATATTGCAAAGAGGCCAAGAGGCTGTGCCACATCCCAGTCGTCAAATGCGGCGGATAAATCATGTGATATAAGGTAGGAATCCTCGTTTGAGTCTCGGATGCCACATACTGATATAGCACCAACCTCCCATTGAAGACAATTAGAAGTATTTGCGCCACCTTCTTTGAAACTGGGACTTCCTCCACCAAACCCACCATGGCCCGCGGTGGGAAATTTGCCAATGCGTGATGCCTTTTTTGGCACATACATTTCGTCCTCGATGGAAGCAATTGCCATTGTGGGGTCGGCACAACCTCCCAGAATGAAGTGTTGTTGTTCCCTCCTCTCAACAGATCTTTCCATGCTGCCGATGCCCAATTCATCTGCGTGGTTCGACAATTCCGTTCCGATACCGGAAGGACTCTCAAGACCTTCGATAGCAAGCTCGAATATGCCACCCGCGAGACTGTTGGCATCGTCACTTGCATTTTGTGCTCTCATGTGCAATTGAATTCCTTCCTTGCTACGCGAATGAGGAGGAACATATTTTGTTTCAGGTGTGTCCACTCTTTTTTTTCGCATGTGCGGAGGTATATATTTTCCAGCACTAACAGACGGAATAGGTTCATTGAGCTCTGACTCTTTCCATTCCACGTGAACAAGCTCGGTGATGCCCTTCCGGATTGCCCTCGGTGGTGATATGCTGATTCCCTCACTCGATCCAGATAACGACGCAACGTCGAAATCCTTCTTTACTTGGGAGGTACTTGCATCTGTATGCGTTGTTTCAGGAAACAGGCCCGTCGAATCAGAGGAAAACTTCCGCACTCGTCGACGATGCGCACCGTTGCGGCCGTGACCATGAGATAGAGATCCCTCTCCAAATATAGCTGTCAATTGTGCACTGGGACTATATGACTGCATGATTTGATAAGTTTCTCCTCGCCCTCCCATGTCTTCTCTTCCAGCACCTATTGGCAACCCTGGAGACCTTGCAATGGGAATCGGAGCGGAGGAGCCTCCGCGTCCCTTCTGATGAGATCGAGGCGGAACCAGTTTTGCCCCAGGGTATCCTTCGTATGTATTGGACGGAAAGTGTAGATCTCCCACCCCAGATATGTTAGATCCAACCATGTTGAAAATTTTCTTCATATACGACTCAAGAGAGCGGTGGAACTGGAATAGCCACTCGTCCATCTCCTCTTTGGAAGAGGCTCGGAGTATCAATCGATCCGCATCATTATCAGGTCTCCCATCGTCACCTTCATCTACCGAATTGGGATTATCCTCGGACCCTATGGCAAGGAGCTCAAAAGCCTTTTTCCCGTACTCCAACTCTGCCGAACGAACCTCTCCAACATGATCGAGTGACACTCGCTTCTCCCAAATTACGTTTCCATCACAGCTAAAACTTGAGTTTTGGTGAGAGTTTAGTATATGTCGACGAGGCATGGGAGATTTAGAAAGATCTTCGAACTCTTCCTGGCGGGTACGTTTGTGGGAGGTTTGCTGTTGGTTCTGCTCATGCTGAAATGGTGACATTTGTTCCCGCTCTACCTGTGCCTCCGTCGAATTTCCCTCCTCAGCATTGCGGTAGAAATAAAGGACCCCATCCTTTAATACGCAGTACTTTGCTCGCCATATGTGCCCGTCGGACGGGTCGATATAATCGATTGGTGGGGCCTGGTAGTTGTGCTTATCACCCGGGCCGGAGTGGATTGCCGTGGACGAAAGTGGTGGGGGGGAGATACCAGCGGGTGCAGAGCTGAGTCGAGCGAACGTGGGTGTGTGTGGCGAGGGAAGTTCTTCCATATCTGCTAGGGCTGCATGGAGCGCCGAGGTGCGGGGCTGAGTGGGAACAGCAGCAGACGACGACGAATTCACGGGATCGAGGGGCGTTCGCGTCCTGGTAATTTCTGGCGGTTCCACTATTTGTTGAGCGGCCGTAGCTACCGCCACCACTTTCCCGCTGTCACTACTAGAGCCAAAATTTAAGTGTCCAAGGAGGCCAACCGTGTTCTCCAGCCTCCGATCCTCTGGCAAGCTGGGGGTGTGGACGTCACCCTCTGTATCTGAAATACCTGAAAAAGAATCTCTCCTGTAGGGTATCTCTGCCTCATTCGATCGCTGCTTTAGCATCGTCTCGTGCGATGCAGACCGCACTGGAGCTAGAATACCGTCGCGTGTGGGTGATGTGGGACCGCTGTTTGGCTGAGACAGCTCTGGCACCTGTTGTGGCAAAGGCAGATTCGATCGCTTCATAAGGAATCCGCTGTGGGATATGGACGGGGTCTGACTACTCCGCCTGTTCGCACGCCACGGTGTATACAGAATAGTTCAATAGAAAGAGGCAACGGTGAGCAAGGAAAAAGATCGTGCGGCGATGAGCGAGAAGGGGTCGTTAGAGGAAGAACCCATCGAACTAACTCGTAGGTTCGCTTTCCGTTTCTGGCCGATAAATTGTGTTCTGGCAACTCGAGCTCGTCGGTCTTATTTGCGCACCTTAAAGGAATACCGTCGGCGGTGTTGGCTAGCTGGGAGAGGAGACCATCCCGTCCTAGTGAAAGAGACAACCTGTGCGATGCCATGGCTGTTCGCCGTATTGTGTTGGTTGGTTCGGATTATAAAGTATAAAATAAACATCCGACGATGACCGAAGACAGAGGCGGGGCCGAGACGCGGAGACGTAATAAACGCAACGATATCCTTCATGATGCTAGTAGATGATTCCTTTTTCGTATGCATACTAACTAGTACTATGCATACTAGCTAGTAATTCCTTCATTTACATTATGATACTATGCATACTAGCTAGTAATAGTACGAGTCGTACGTCTACAATTCCTACTAGAGAGTATGCATACTACGAGCTCGTAGAGTATGTGTAACAGTGTCACTCCAATGAAGTATGAGGAACAGTTAATCACTCTCCAGAACTGCTTTGTTTCCTACCCGTGTCCATCGTACGAGCTCGTACACATTATAGACCCTAACCCTTATAGATTTCGAACGTCCCAACCTCCAACACCACCGCCCACAGACAGCACGACGACGACGGCGGCCTCTGCAAGTTCTCGACAGCTCAAAGTCTGCTATCAGTTATCACCAATCAGCTCAACAAAACAAAGACGCAACCAAACTTTACCTTTGCCGGTACTACTATCCCCTCACTGCTTGGTCCAATCGTGCTGGTGCTCTTTCCGAGAATATCCTAGTCGGCAGCGAAGGGATATGGCAACGTCTGTGACGGCTGCTGCCGCTTCCCAGCAACAGCTCCCGGCTGCGGCAGCCGCATCCCATGCCCCCAGCGTGGCAGGGTCGGTCATCGAGACCCCAAATGGCCTTGGTGGCACCTGCCTCATCCGCATCCAGAACATGTCCAGTACGGGTGAGATGCTCTGTCTGCGCTCAGAGTGATAAATCTTTTTTTTCTGTTCTCATCTTGCGATGGCTGTTGGATGGAAGGAGTCTTAGTGATCTTTTCAAATTTGATGTTTTGTTTTGCCCTACAACTGCCGCCGTTGTCCACTTTCCCATCAGACTCACTCGTGTTCCGGCACTCGTCCCCTTCTGACAGCTAATCTTGGTGTGCGCCTCGATCTGAAGCAAATAGCCCTTCGCTGCCGAAACACCGAGTTCAATCCCCGCCGGTTCGCTGCCGTCATAATGCGCCTTCGCGAACCTCGCGCCACGGCCCTAATCTTTGCCAGCGGCAAGATGTGCGTGACTGGGACCAAATCGACGCACAACTCGACCTTGGCTGCCAAGAAGTTCGCATACATCGTTGAGCGGGTCGGATTCAAACCGCAGACGTACATCGATTTCAAGGTCCAAAACATTGTCGGAACGGCAGATGTTGGTTTCCCCATCCGTCTGGAGGGTCTGGTGTACGCCCACTCGACGTTTGCATCATACGAACCGGAACTATTTCCCGGGCTCATCTATCGGCTGGTCAGCCCCCGCGTTGTCTTCCTCATTTTTGTTTCTGGCAAGATTGTGATCACGGGCGCGAAAACAGAAATCGATTTGAGCGAAGCGCTGACGAAGGTCTTTCCAGTTCTTATGGAGTTTCGTAAGGTCAACGTCGATCCTGTGCCCGGATCGGCTACAGCAGCGGCCGCTGGTGGTGTTCCTCCTGCTCTGATGGATGGGACGGCTCCGCCTGCCGCATCAGCGCAGGGGGCTACCGCTGGCGGACAGCGCGAGGTGGAAGAAGTATAGTAGTCCAGCGCAGATATATAGATGTGGGGACGTTAAATCTACCGATTGGGGGAAGATCACTTAATAGTTTTTCGTACTTAAGAAACATCATTCGGCCTTATATCTGCATCTCCTTCCAAAAACGTCTCGACCAGCAATTCATCCCGAGGTTCAGTCAGGGTATCTATCTCTAACAATGTCGAGAACAGCTTCGCGGAGAGGAGTGTGATGATTCTCTTGCCTCGGC
>Ga0315315_10005271_pt1 | contig 11927 bp, 12 predicted proteins | sample M140m3416metaG_FD_203699 | JGI IMG/M metagenome (GOLD analysis project Ga0315315, IMG submission 203699) | Ammonia-oxidizing marine archaeal communities from Monterey Bay, California, United States - M1 40m 3416 | ecosystem: Environmental > Aquatic > Marine > Intertidal zone | place: USA...
CAGAAGCTGCTACTTACGATTTAAAACTATTGATTGCGCATATAGGAAGACATCTAACATTAAAACAAGCACAAAATGGAAATTATATTATCGGCGGGGGTTGGACAGCTGGATATTCTGATTTAACGAAACATATTCATTCAAAGAAAGAAAGCTTTGAAGGCAATGCTTGGATAGCAAAAAAAGTTATTCCCAAACTTTCAAATATAAATATATTAAGAACATGGGCAGCTATGAGCGTTGACGTTGGCGGATATCCTTTATTAGGTGAACATCCAAATATGAAAAATTTTTATGTGGTTGTTTCTCAAAATGGATACACGTTAGGGCCAATATTGGGCGATTTGGTTTCTGATCAAATTCTATTTGATAAAAAAGACCTCAATTTATTTGATTCAAGTAGGTTAAATTAAGATTTATTTTACTTAAAAATATTCTATTATAAGTTAATGTATAATAATCTTATTATTAAAATTCTGAATAAAATTCAAATTATACAACTTAATCGTCCTAAAAGTTTGAATGCCCTTAATAAAGAATTGATAAAAGAATTATCAGACTGCTTAATAGAAGTGGAAAACAATAAAAAAATAAGATGTGTTATTTTAACCGGTGATAATAAATCTTTTTCGTCGGGCGCTGATATGAAAGAAGCACCTGAAAGTGATATGCCTTTTTGGGCTGAAAAAAAAAGATTATTAAGCTGGAAGAATATTGAAAATTTTAAAAAACCTATAATAGCTGCTGTCAATGGATGGGCTTTAGGTGGTGGTTTAGAATTAGCTTTACTGTGTGACTTTATTATAGCTGGCGATAAAGCAAAATTCGGTACTCCTGAAATTAAAGTTGGTGCTTTTGCAGGTGACGGCGGAACACAACGAATACCAAGATTAATAGGTAAAAATAGAGCTTTATTTATGCAGTTAACAGGTGAAACTATAAATGCTGAGAAAGCATACAAATGGGGCTTAGTTATTGATGTGATTGAGGATTCTAAATTATTATCTAAATCTATAGATATAGCTAATACTATTTCTAAATGGTCTCCCAAAGCTGCTAAAATGATTAAAGCAGAAGTAAGAATGAATGATTTGTTTCCACTTAATGAAAGTTTAAGTTTAGAAAGAAAACTTTTATTATGGCAAAGCAAAGATCATAGTGAAGGCATAAATTCTTTTATTGAAAAAAGAGAACCTAATTATGAAGATGATTAATTTAAATTATAATGCCTTTTGTTGAAACAACTTTATTTAATGATGATAAAAGAAGATTAAAGAAAATTTCTATTATCATTACTGAAAATTTAAATAAAATTTTTAAGTCAAAAAAAAATACAATTACTATCTACAATAATATTATTGAAAGAAAAAATTTTGTTCATAATTCAATTTTAAAAAATAAAGAAAAAAGAATTTTTATCAAAATATTTTGTTTAAAGAGAAATAAAAAAATAAAAAAGAAATTAGCTTTAAAAATTATTTATAGTTTACAAAAAGTAATAAAAGTTAGAAACCCAAGTAATATAGCCGTTTATTTTTTTGATAAATTAGAATCAGATATATATCATGGAAAATTATAATGAATTTATCCAAACAAATTTTATCAGCTAAAAAAATTCCTTTTTTAATAAAAAATAAAAGTTTTGTTATAATTGGTGGTAATGGTGGTACAGGTGCTCCGGAAAAAATATTAATTGAAATAAAGAAAAGCTTCATAAAAAGAAAAAAACCAAATAATTTAACAATTTTTCATATAACAGGACTAGGGGCAGTAGACAAATATGGTTTAAATCACCTTAATTACAATGGTTTAGTTAATAAAGTTATTGGAGGTAATTTTGGTTTACAAATTCCTTTTATGAAAAATCTTATAGTTGGAAATAAAATTGAAGCTTACAATTTTCCACAAGGAATTCTTTCTCAAATGTGCAGAACAATGGCCGCTAAACAACCTGGAATAATAACTAAAGTTGGTCTTAATACCTATATGGATCCCAGAATAGAAGGTGGTAAAATGAATCGAAGAACAAAAAAAAATTTAGTTGAGCTAATTAAGATTAAAGGTCAAGAATATTTATTTTATATAGCTCCAAAACCTGATTTTGCAATTATAAGGGGTACATCTATAGACAGAGACGGCTATGTTTATATGGATCAGGAAGCAACAACACGCGAAGATTTATCTATTGCTCAAGCAGTGCATAACAACGGAGGAATAGTTGTGTGTCAATTTAAAAAATTTATTAAAAGAAATCAAATGAATCCACAATTAGCTAAAATTCCTTCTTTTTTGATAAATTATTATGTTCATGATCCTTTGCAAAAACAAACTTATGTAACTTTTAATGAAAAATGCAGATCTGGAGAAAAATTTCTAAAAAAACCAAAGCTTGATAAAATACCTCTTGATATTAGAAAAGTTGTGGCTAGAAGAGCTTCACTAGAACTTAAGAAAAAAAATGTTGTAAATCTTGGAGTGGGTATATCTGTAGGTATTGCTAATATTGCTTACGAAGAAGATATTTATAAGGATATTACATTAACAGTTGAGGCAGGAGTAATAGGTGGAATTCCAGGCAGTGGTTTAGATTTTGGGACAGCTATAAATCCAAAAATGATTGTCGATCAACCCTATCAATTTGATTTTTACGATGGTGGAGGACTAGATTGTGCCTTTCTTTCTTTTGCAGAAGTTGATCAATATGGAAATGTTAATGTATCAAAATTTGGAGATAGAAATGATGGAGCGGGAGGATTTATAAACATAGCAGAAGGTGCAAAAAAAGTGATTTTTTCGGGAACTTTAACTTCAAGCGGATTAAAAACATCGATAAATGGTGGTGGATTGAAAATTTTAAATGAAGGTAAAAATAAAAAATTTATAAAAAAAGTCAATCAAATTACTTACAGTTCAAAACTAGGAACGAAAAGAGGTCAAGTAATTATTTTTAATACTGACAGAGGTGTTTTTAAATTTATTAATAATAAGATAACATTAATTGAAATAGCACAAGGTGTAAGACTAAAAGAAGATATTTTAAATCAAATTGATTTTCCAATCCAAATATCAAAAAAATTAAAACTAATTTCAAAAAGACTATATTTAAATAAAAAAATTGGTTTAAAGAAAATCTTTTAGAAAAATATTATGGTTCAGAATAAAACAATCGCTGTATTATATTCACTCATAGCTTTTGCTCTTTTTGTAGTAATGGACTCTATTGGAAAATATTTAGCTGATTATTGTTCAGTAATACAAATAGTGTGGGGCAGATATTTTTTTCACATATTGTTTATGTTTTTAATATTTTTTTTTATAAAAAAAAAAATAAATTTCGGAAAAAGTATTAAAATACAAATCTATAGATCTCTACTTTTGATTTTATGTACAGTTCTTACTTACATTTCTGTTAGATATAATGAATTAATTAATTTCTATATTATTTTTTTTACTACACCATTATTCGCTTCTTTCTTTTCTTTTATATTCTTAAAAGAAAAAGTTACTAAAATTGGTTTCGGTTTGATTTTTTTAAGTTTTGCTACAATAGTATATTCTTTAGATCCTGCCGGTATATTTGATACATATCTTATCATCTTACCCTTTATAACAGCTATAACTTTTGCAATGTATCAGTTGTTAACAAAAGTTATTGCGAAAGATAAAGAAGCATTTATTGCATTATTTTATACAAGTGTAATTGGCAGTATTATATTTTCAATTTTAGCATATTTATATTGGACACCTATAGAAAGTACCAAAGCATGGATAATATTAATATTTTTAGGTTTTATAGGTTTTCTTTCTCATTACTTATTCGCTATTGCCCTCCAAACATTTAATTTGTACCATGTTACAAATTTTCAATACACGCAATTAATCTGGGCATCTTTAATAAACTATTTCATTTTTGGAGATATTGTTAGTGAAAGAAAATTGATAGGTATAGCCTTGATAATTATATTTGGTTTGATTTTTATTAATAGGGAAGTAAAATTTAAATATGCTAAACAATAAAAGTAAAAAAATTATAACTAAAGAATTATTATCTTTACTTAAATCTTTGATTAAAATTGATACAAGTTTTCCCCCTGGTGATACGTTTAATTTTGATCAATTTATTAGAAAATATTTAAAAAAATCAGGCCTTTTTATTAATTCTTATTATGATAAAGATAAAAAAAAATTAAACACTGTAATTAAAAATTTTAAAGGTAAATCTTCATCACTCGTATTTAACTCTCATATAGATACTGTCAAACCAATATTAGAAGAATGGAAAACAAATCCATATAATTTAAAAATTACAAAAAAACACTCATATGGTTTAGGGTCAGTAAATTGCAAATCGAGTGCCGCTGTACATTTGTTAATTGCGAAAAATTTTAAGAAAAATTTTAGTAAATTAAAAGAAAAAATTTGCTTTACCTTTGTTACTAATGAAGAAAATTTAGGCCCTGAAGGAACACTGTATTTGAAAAAAAAAAAAATAATAAGTCCCCACACATTAATTTTAGGAGCCCCAACAAATAACAATTTTTTAATTGAAGAAAGAGGTGTTTTTTGGTCATCTGTGCTAATTACAGGTAGAACTTCACACGCTGGTGAACCTGATAAAGGCTCGAATTCAATTGTTAAAGCATCTAAGTTAATTAATGCTCTGAACTTAAAATATAAAAAAAAGATTACGGCAAAAAATATAGGAATTCATAAATCTACTATTAGTATCGGTATTATTAGAGGTGGAGAGAATGTTAATGTTGTACCCTATAAAACTGAAATTTTAATTGATAGAAGAATAACTAATAATGAAAATATAAAATCTTCATTTATCGACTTAAAAAAATTTATTTTAAATATTATTCCTAATGCACAAGTTAGATTTTTGACTGGAACGAATCCTTTTAAATCTAATCCAAAAAATATTTACCTGAATAGTTTGAAGGATTCATTTAAGTTAATTAAAAGAAAAAATCCAAAATATTTGTCATCTATAGGAGTAAGTGACGGAAGATATTTTGCTGATGATGAAGTAAATATTATAAATGTAGGACCAGGATCGGGTAACGAAGGTCATAAATCGAATGAAAAACTTCTTAATTCGGATTTAGCAGACTATTATTTAATTTTAATGACTTTTTTAAAAAAATTAAAGTAAATAAAAACTAATGGGAACAAATATTGAAATTACTGAAAAATTGGAAGAATATATAGAAAATTTTAGTCACTCATTACATCCAGTTCAAAAAGAAATAATTCAGTATAATAAGAGTTTAGGAGATATCAAAAGAATGCAAATTTCTGTCTCACAATGTTATTTTCTAGAATTAATTATCAAAATATCAAATGTAAAAAACATTCTTGAGATAGGCACGTTTACTGGGTTAAGCACTCTTTCGATGTCTTTGGCATTACCAAAGGATGGTACAATCTTATCATTAGATAAAAATATTGAGACTAATATAAGTGCTCGTAATTTTTTTAAGAAAGCCAAACAAGAAAAAAAGATTAAAACAATAATTAGACCAGCTTTAGAAACAATTAAAGAATTAAAAGATAATAGTTCAATATTTGATATTGTTTTTATTGATGCGGACAAAAAAAATTATCAAAATTATTATGATAACGTAATTAATTTTGTTAAAGCTGGTGGTTTAATAATTATAGATAACGTTCTATGGCATGGGGAGGTAACAGATATAGAAAATAACGATAAATTCACAAAAATTATTAGAGATTTTAATACATATGTTAAGAATGATAAAAGGACTGAACAAATAATTATCCCCCTTGGAGATGGATTTACTGTTTGTAGAAAATTATAATGTTTTTGGTTTTGGGTTTTTATAAATTTAAAAAATTTAATTTACTTAAAAAAAAAAAATTAATTCTTCAAAATTTATTTACTATTCATAAAATTAGAGGAACTTTAATTATTTCAAAAGAAGGTCTTAACGGAACAATTTCTGGTAAATTAGAGAATATTTCTTTAATAAGTAAAAAAATTAAAGGTTTATTCAATATTAGAAACTATGATAATGAAAATATATCTGAAAGTAAATTTCAACCATTTCACAAACATAAGATTAAGATAAAAAAAGAAGTTGTACCTATGGGTTTGAATATTACGCGAAAAATAATAAAGAATAATTATGTAGATCCTATTAAATGGAATAAACTCCTTATAGACAAAAATACTTTTATATTAGATGCTAGAAAATCATTTGAATTTGAAGTGGGTACTTTTAAAAAAGCAATAAATCCTAAGGTTAATAATTTTAGAGAGTTTCCTAAATACCTTAATAAATTAGGTAAGAAAAAACCAGTTGCCATGTTTTGCACCGGCGGTATTCGTTGTGAAAAAGCTTCTGTGTATTTAAATCAAAAAGGTTTTACAAATGTGTTTCAATTAAAAGGCGGAATTTTAAATTATTTAAAAAAGATTAAAAAAAAAGATAGTTTGTGGAAGGGCGAGTGTTTTGTTTTTGATAATAGAGTTTCAGTTAGACATAATTTAACAGCTGGCACTTATTTTGTTTGCAGTGGTTGTAGAGATCCTGTATCTCCAAAAGATAAAAAATCAAAAAAATACGAGGAGGGTGTTTCCTGCCCCAGATGTTATGACACACTAACTAACGCACAGAAAACTAGATTTAGAATGAGACAAAAACAGATTATACTTGCTAAAAAAGATGGAAAAAAGCATATATTCCAAAAAGAATTTAAATGAATATAATTTATGAATCTCACAAAAGACTCTATTTGGACATTACTTAGAAAAGTTACTATACCTGCAAGCACAGGCTCGCTGTTTATGACTTTTTATAATCTAGTCGATACTTATTTTGCTGGAAAGATCTCAGCAGAAGCCCTAGCTGCTGTAGCTAAATCTTGGCCTATAACTTTTATAGCGCTTGCTATATCTATTGGTATCCAGGCAGGTACTCAAGCATTAATCAGTAACTCTGTTGGAGCTAAAAAAAATAAACTAGCATCACTTTATGTTGCCCAATCAATAATGTTTGCAATTATAATATCAATATTTGTGACTCTTTTTGGTTTAAATTTCTCAGAGTTTTTACTTAAAATCATGGGCTCATCACAAGAAAGCATTATACTAACAAGGGAATATTTAGATATTATATTTTATGGATCAATTATAATTTTAGTTCAACTTTCTTTAAATGGAACTTTATCTGCTCAAGGTGACACAAAAAGTTATAGAAATATTTTAATAATATCTTTTTTTTTAAATATTTTTTTAAATCCACTTTTTATATTTGGTTACGGTATCATACCACCTTTTGGCATAGCAGGATTAGCAATATCAACTATAATTGCTCAATCAGTGGGAGTTTTTTATTTAGCTTATAAAGTTTACTGTTGTAAACTAAAAAAATTTTTATACATAGAATGTTTTATTCCTAAAATTAATCTATTAATAAATATCTTAAAGCAGTCCGTGCCAATCATGTTCACTATGCTAATGATAATGTTCGGTATCTTTAATATCTTTTATTTTGTAGGACAATTTGGTGAACTAGCTACCGCAGGTTATGGTACAGCTGTACGTATTGAACAAGTTTTACTCTTACCTGTAATCGGTTTGAATACAGCTGTTTTATCAATAGCTGGCCAAAATTTTGGTGCTAAATCCTATGATCGAATAAAAGAAGTTTATATAAAAGCGTTGTTTTTTGGTTTTGGATTTATGATATTTGCTGGAGTAATTATTTATTTATCTTCAAGTCTAATAATTTCACTCTTCACTACTGATTCCGAAGTTATTAATAGTGGTGCCTTATATTTAAAAGTAGCAGCTTTAATAGGCCCGATTTATCCTGTATTTTTTATTACGTCAGCCTTGTTTCAAGCACTAAAATTAGCTATTTACAGTTTATATATGACAATTATGCGTTTAACTTTAATGCCATTTCTTTCTCTTTGGTATGTAATCAATATTAAAGGTGGTGGATATCAGGACATTTTTTATACGATAATGGTTACTAACTGGTTTATGGGATTAGTTGTTTTATCTTTCATTCCATTTTTCTTTAGAAAAAAATTAGGAATGAGCTTTAAAAAGTTATTTGTATTTTAATTTTTTTTCTAATTTTCTAACAAAATAAGAGACCAATAAAATAAGTACTAAATATTCAAGTATTAGAAAAGTATATATTTCTAGAGGTCTATAAGTAGTAGTTACTAATTCATTAGCTTTTCTAGTTAAATCAGCTATCCCTATAATTGAAACAAGTGAAGACATTTTTAAAACATAGACAAATTGGTTACCTAAGGCTGGTAAAACAACTTTAATAGCCTGAGGTAGAATTACAAATCTCATTTTTTTCCAAAAATCCATTCCTAAAGATCCAGCTACTTCATGTTGACCTTTATTAATTGAATTAATTCCAGCTCTAAAGATTTCAGCTTGAAAAGCACTTTCACTAATTGTTAGCGCAATAATACCCGACACAAAAGGTGAAAAACTTATACCCATCATAATAGGTAAGCCATAGTAAATCCAAAGTATTAAAACTAATAATGGAACAGCTCGAACTATTTCAACATAAGCAATATTAAAATAACTTAAAAATTTATTATTAGATAGAGAGGGTAATGCAACTATTAAACCTATTATCATTGCAAGAATTATTGAAATTACAGAAATATAAATTGTAGTAGTTATTCCACTTATCAAAAATTTTAAATTAGTTAGACCTTCAACATTGGTGGGGTTTAAAATGTACCAACCCCATTCATAGTCAGTACCACATCCTTGTAATATTAAAAATAAAGCAATATATTTTATAAACTTCACAGACTAATCATATTTGTTAATTGAAGTTTTTTAAACTTAAATTATAAGCTTTTAAGATTATATTTAGCTAGTAAAGACTTAAAAAAACCTGATGCTTTTTTATCTCTAATCCAATTGCTTACATAATCGTTCCAAACTTTGTCTTTCTTAGGAACCATCATAGCTAAAAAAGCTGGATTTTTTTCTCCATCATTAACTATTGTTAATTGAGAATACTTAATAATTAATTTATTTGCTTCAGTTGAACTTGTTATATTTCCATCAGCTCTTCCAGCAAGAACTTCTTGGAAGTCTCTTGCAGGTGCTTCAACTGATTTTAATTTAGATTTAGGAAAGAATTCTTTAGCTTTTTCTTCTTGAGATGTTCCAAGTGTAGTAGCAATTGTTACATCTTTGCTGTTTAATGAGTCCCATGTTGAAAATTTTTTTGAGTTTTTTTTAAGAACTAATGGTACTGTTCCATATTTGTAGTAAGTTTCTGTAAAACCAGCTACTTTAGCTCTTTTAGGAGTTTTGGTCACACTCGTAGAAAGGTCATATCTATTTGCTGTAATACCCGAAACAATTGTTTTCCAATCAGTAGGCACGAATTTAACTTTAACACCCATGTCTTTTGCTAATTCATTCATTACATCAATATCAAATCCTTTATACTTGTTAGTAGCAGGATCTTTCATTGACATTGGATCCCAGTCTCCTGTAGTTCCGACTCTTAACTCACCGTTATTTTTTATTGTCTGCAGTCTGGACTCGGCGTTTGCAGTACTCGTGAATACCAACAGTGCAATCAATGTAAAAATTTTTTTCATTTAAGTTATTTTTACCCATTTCTAATCATTTTTGCTAAACGCATATTGACCCAATTAATGACTTGACCGAGACTAGCTTTATAGCTTATAAAGAACAAAACAAGAACATTATGAAAATAACGATACCATTTTATTTACACAAAGTAGGAGCGGGATTCCCTTCACCGGCAACTGACTATATTGAAGATGATATTGATTTAAATTCACATCTCATAACAAACGCTCCAGCTACATTTATAATAAGAGTGCAAGGTAAGTCTATGGTGAATGTCGGAATTTATGATGGAGACTTATTAATTGTAGACAAGAGTATAGATCCACGAAATTTTTCAACTGTAATAGCAAACGTAAATGAAGAACTAGTTGTAAAAACTTTGATAAAAGAAAAAGGAGTTAGCTATCTTACCTCAGGATCAAAAAATATATTAGATAAGATTAATCTTACAGAAAATCCAGAAATAATAGTTTGGGGAGTAGTAACCTATGTCATACACAAACAGCAGTAAAAAAAATAAAGTTGCTCTAATAGATTGTAATTCATTTTATGTATCGTGTGAAAGACTATTTAATCCAAAGATAAACAATAAACCTACTGTTGTATTATCTAATAATGATGGTTGTGTAATATCAAGATCTACCGAAGCGAAGAAAATTGGAATTAAGATGGGAGAACCATATTTTAAAGTAAAAGAACTTGTTAAAAAAAATAATGTACATATTTTTTCTTCCAACTACGCCTTGTATGGAGACATCTCAAGAAGAGTGATGAAAACATTAAAATCTTTTTCAGATAAAATTGAAATTTATTCAATAGACGAAGCGTTTGTTGATTTATCACATATAGAAGATAAAGAAGTGGAGAATTATGGAAAGCAAATAAGAGAAAGAATTTTAAAATGGACTGGTATACCTACAAGTGTTGGTATTTCAAATACAAAAACTTTAAGTAAAGTTGCCAATCATATAGCTAAAAAAAATAAAACAGGAGTTATATATTTAAAAGAAAATATTGACGAAAGTTTAAAAAATTTTCATATTTCAGATATTTGGGGAGTTGGAAAACAATTATCAAAATTATATATAAAAAATGGAATAGATACTGCTTATAAACTTAAAAATATTTCTAATACTTGGGTTAAGAAAAGTACAAATGTTCTTGGTGCAAAAACAGTAATGGAGCTAAGAGGAATTACTTGTATTAATTTAGAAACACAAGAAACAAAAAGAAAAAGCTGTTGTGTTTCCAGATCATTTGGTAAAAAAGTTGAAAGCTTAGAAAAATTACAAGAGTCTATTACTACCCATTGTTTAAACGCAGCTGAAAAAATTAGGAATGACAATCAAACAACAAGATCAATAACTATTTATATTAGGACAAGCCCATTCGATAAAAATAGAAAATATTATTCAAACTCTATTACGATTGATTTGCCGGTTGCTACTAGCAATAGTTTAGAACTGGTTAAAACAGCAATTCAAGGGTTAAAAAAGATATATAAATATGGGTATTTTTATCAAAAAGCTGGAATTGTTTTATCTAAATTAAGAGAAGCTAGTGAAAATGAATTTAATTTATTAGCACCAATTATGGAGAATAAGTCAAAAACATTAATGAAGGCAATAGATTTTACTAATGCAAAGTACGGAAGAAATGCAATAAGCATAGCCCAAGCAGGAATTAACAATAGCTGGAAAATGAGGAGAGAACATTCATCCAAAATAGATACGGCTTCATTTGACACATTGCCAAAAATTAGTGTATAGAAGTTAACAACGGGGTGTCTACAAGACTGAGATTATACCCGACGAACCTGACCGGTAATTCAGTAAGGGAGAAAAGTGGAAAAAACATATATATCAATACAAACATCACTAACAGTAACTGTTATAGTAGGTCTTTTTTTTATAGGACTTGGCTATTTAAACTCTAAAAAAATAACTAATAATAAAAACTATATCGTTGGAGAAAGAGATGAAAATACCTTCTCTTTAACAGCAAGTTTAACTGCCTCAGCACTAGGAGCATGGATTCTATTTGGACCAGCTTCAGCGGCAACCTGGGGCGGAATAGGCGCTGTAATAGGATATGCATTAGGTACAGCTGCGCCAATGCTACTTTTATATAACTTTGGGCCAAAAATAAGAAAAGAATTTCCTAATGGCTTAACATTAACAGAGTTCATTAAAAAAAGATTTGGTTTGGGAATACTTAAAATAAGTTTATTTTTAATATTATTTTATTTAACAATATTTTTGATAGCAGAAGTGACAGCAATAGCATCTTTATTGAACTTTAT
>Ga0315315_10005272_pt1 | contig 11925 bp, 21 predicted proteins | sample M140m3416metaG_FD_203699 | JGI IMG/M metagenome (GOLD analysis project Ga0315315, IMG submission 203699) | Ammonia-oxidizing marine archaeal communities from Monterey Bay, California, United States - M1 40m 3416 | ecosystem: Environmental > Aquatic > Marine > Intertidal zone | place: USA...
CAATATCGACATTAAACTATCACTTAAAGAACTTCGAGATGCAAAGAAAAAATACATCAAAGAGGTTGTATCAGATGAATAAACCCTTTCCCCTCGACCCCTATCCTGGTGGACATCCAAACCCCCCTTTGCCAGAAGAATATGAGGAATGGGAAGAGGAATAATTAAATAGTTTATATTGAAATTATAATAGTGAAAAACAATGTTAACTGAGTTACAAGAAAAAAGAGTTGAGAAAGTATGGGGTAGTATGGTTAGATTAGAGACAGCAAAATACCATGTGGACAATACCGAACCGTCATATCATATACTATCATTTGGTGGTGGTCGTCAAACAGTTGCATTATTATTGTTAATGAAAGACATATTGAAAAACAATGAAAAAGCCTATGTAATATTTGCAGATACAGGTGGAGAACATCAGGAAACTTATGACTATATTAATGATTACATCATACCATATTGCAGAATAAACAACATAAAGTTTGTAAGAGTACATAACAAATACGGTAAGACATTATACGATTACTGCTGGGATAAGAGAATAGTACCGTCAATAAAATTTAGAGACTGTACTTCAAAATTCAAGATAGCACCAATTCGTAAGTTCATAAGAGAAGAACTCAAAGTAACAAGGAAAGATCCATGTTATGTTCATATAGGAATATCCTATGATGAGGCAACAAGAATGAACGCATCAAATGTACTTTATGCAAAGTCAGTCTATCCTTTTGTAGATGGCTACAGAGACATAGAAGGAAAGAAGACGGTAGCAGACTGTGCAAAAATTGTTGAAGATGAAGGATGGCCACCAGTGCCAAAATCAGGGTGTTGGTTCTGTCCGTTTGCACAGACAGCAGACTTGTTAGATCCTAGATATAATGATAAGACTAGGGCATTGGAAGAAAACAACAGCAGATACCCAGAGATTAAACTAAGAGGAATGGGTAAAAACGTAAAGTCAGTCAAAGACTTGTCATCCAATGATGTAGGAAAAGACGGATGTAAGTCAGGATACTGTATGGTATGACAGAAGATTACAAGTACGCACATTTAAGAGGAGACCCAGATGACCCTTTAAAAAAATTCGACAAAAAAGCAAGAGAGGAATTTAACAAACAGTCATTAGAAAAAAAAGCAAAATCGCTTGCATCAAAGACATTCATATTATATCCGTTTGAACTATACTACAATCAAGACAAATCATTTGAGGAAAAAGAACAAGACTCATTGGAACTGATAGAGAATCATTTAAAAATATACAAAAAGCCATACATAGCAACATCATTTGGCTCAGACAGCATAGTGTTAATGCATCTAGTAATGAGAGCAGCAAAAAATGTAGGTGTAGAATATCCTGATATGTTTCTCAATGACACGTTAAACACATTCAAGGAAGAAAAACAATACTGGGCCGACATGATTAAACTATGGGGTATAGCAGACAAGGTAAAGATAATGAAACCACCAAAAGATGAAAAAGGTAACATGATGACAGTTTGGAGCATAGCCAAAAAGGTAGGACATTTGCCTAGTTTTAGGTCAACAAGAAAAAGCAGCAAGGATCACACAAGTGGAAGCAAGGGCAATACACCTGAGTGTTGTGACATACTAAAAAAAACAACCATGAAAAAATATCTAAAGTCATTACCAAAGGAAGAAAGATATGACTTACAGTTTGTAGGTACAAGAGCACAAGAATCACACATGAGGGCAATAGCAGTAATGCAAAGATGTAGAACATCAATACTAAAGACATTTGTAAACTACCCAATGAGAGCAGTTACACCACTGTCATTTTGGACTATGGAAGACACACAGGAATATTACAAGAGATATGACATACCAAAAAACCCTGCATACAAAGCACATGAAATGGAGAGAATGGGATGTGCTTCTTGTCCTGCCCACAAGAACTGGGAGATCAGACTTGCAAAAGACCCGACAAACGAGGGGTTTGGTATGCTTAAACAGAACTTTAAGATACTCAAGCAGACAATAGCAGACGGTACGGAAAACCCAGAAAGGATAAAAGAATCAGTAAAGACATTGAAAAGATACCTAAAGAAAAAAGAGTCAAAGACTTTGACAGGGCCACAAAGAGAACGAATAGAGAAACTAATCCAGGAATATGACGTAGTAGATCCTGACATATTTTGCAACCCAGTTGAAATGCTAGACGAGGCAGAGAAAGGTTTAAAACAATGGGTAGATGAAGAGAAGCATGAGCAATCGTTGTAAGCATTTTTGTGACAGATTACCAGACATCAAACATCTTTACTTATCCTATGACACAGGCCTTATCGCATTTTGTTCCGTATGCACCAAAACTTTATGGAGAGAAAACCTTGTAAAGCACAGGTGTCCATGCTGCAATACGGTAGCAAGAACAAATCCAAGAACAAGAAGCAAAAGGGTGGTAGTAACAGTTGATTAAATATTACTGTGGAACTTGCACTGACTTGAAAGACATTCTTATCAAAGACCTAAAGGAATTAGAGAAACACTTATCAGATGGAGAACCTCATAGGATTAGTATTGACTAAATTCGTTACAACAATAGTTAGAAGAGGTTGCAATATATGTGACAGTCCTATAATATTTTGGACTGACAAGAAAGACGAGTTTCACTTGTGTGAAGAACATAGAAAGGAGTTTGATGAATAATGGACACATTTGATGGAAAGCCTGAAAACTTTGGAGTAAAATCCTATGACAGTCCAGCACAACTAAACAGATCATACTGTAACGGTATATGTGAAAAGTTCAAGTCACCAATGCCAAGAAGAGGTAAGAACCCATACGAGACCCATGTAACCTGCAAGAAATGTGACGGTATATGGATGAAGAAAGAGTCTTGCATACAGGGTACAAGAATAAGATGCCCATGCTGCAACATACAGGTAAGAACAACAGCCAGGAGAAAATACGGTGGAGAAACAAAAAAACTTTATGAGTCAGCAAAACAATAACGTACTTGTGGAAGAAGAATATCATGAAAGAGCCGAGTGGGCATGGCTAACTGAGAAATAGTTATTTTTATACTTAAATATAATAATACGCAAGTAATACTATATTGGCGAAAAAAGTGACAAAACAGGCACAAGTGTTGGCGAACATTTCACCACTTTTAAAGATAATTAACATACAAAGACTGAGTGAGAAAGAAGCACTCATGTTTCTGGCAAGAGAAGGTCATACTATGAGTGCAAGAAGCTATGAAAGATACAAGAAAGAATACGAGACAGGTACGACAAAACGATTCCTAGAACTGGCACGAAACGAGTGGGCCAATGAACACCTGCTTGTACTGGACAAACTAAAGCATATAGAAAAGAAATACTGGGAACTGTTTGAAGAAGCAGACAGTCCAACAGAGGGGAAAAACATACTAGACTCGCTAAGGGCAACACAAGAACAGATCTTGATAGTCTATAACGAAACACCTATGATTTCCAAGATAAAAGAGTCATTGGATGCAAAACTGGCAAGCATAGGGGTCATAAAAGTTGGGTAAGCTTAGACCTGGATTCCTTGATCTGGCATTAGAGACACTGGGCCAAGAGACAAATGACAATCCAAACGTGCCAACAAAGAACTTTAAAGACTTTAACCATACAGTTGGCCCACCTATGCTACCTTCAACAGGAGAGCCAAGTGACGTATTTGACTATCAGGAAGAGTACGAACAGGCATGGAACAAGCATCACAAGCTTATACTAAACAAGTCAAGAAAGATAGGTGCAACAGAGACAGCCTTACGCATAATAGCCTTCAACTGCTTCAATGGCAAGTATGATGGCCACAGGGTAATGATAGTGGCAGGCAACAACACCAGCGTGGCTAACAGATTCATTGAACGTTTTATCTCTATATTTGGTCAGGGCTTTACAGACTTGGATGGCAGATGGTGGAGTATAGATGACATAATAGTAGAAAGAAAGGCCAGCAAGGTAAAGTTGTGGAACGGTATTATTATACAAGCATACCCTGCAAACGAAGCAACCAGAGGAGAGGAGAATGTTATCTGTGTGTTCATGTCAGAATGTGCATTTATAAACCTGTTAGACGATTCCAAGGTGTATAATGCACTACATCCAAACGTGGCCAATATTGGTCATGCAGATTTTATTATGGAAAGCACACCGAATGGAAAAAGAGGGTTCTTTTGGGAATTATTTACTGATAAAGATAATGAATATCATAAGCTAGAGCAGCCATATACCAGGTCTATGGGCAAGTTACTAGACGAAAAGACCGTACTTGCAGAGAAAGCAAACCCAAAGATTGACTTTCAACAGGAGTACAACTGTGCATTTACCACTAGCCTTAGTGCAGCATTTAGTGAGGATGAGGTCATCTACACCCAAAAAGATATAAATACATACGATGACATATAAATACTATGGCTGGCATTGACGACAAGCGAGAGCAAGAACATAAACAACGTGTTAAAAAATTAAAGGCCAAAACAAGTAAAATGAGATTAGCAGAAATTACAGATAAAGAAAAAATAGAAAGAGCTAAAAAATTATATGGATTTATTCCTTCTGGGGAAGAACATGAAAATTACAAGAATGATCCTGAACGTGATGAAATAGGTCAGAGTATGAATTACGAAAGAGATGGAAGACCAAAGACAAAATACCCTTGGGGTAATGATTTTCCACATCCAGATTACAAAAAAAACCCAAATGGTTTTTATAAAGATGGCACGCCAAAAAATAATGATAGTATTGGTTACATGGAAGATAGGATAAATGATTTAACTGGTGGATTACTTGATAGAAAATCTAAATCTAAATCATCAAGTGGAGATTACTAATGCCTGAACAAAGTCCTTACCCTAACGAATCAAAAGAAGATTATAAAGAACGTATTAAGAAATTAAAGGCCAAGACCAGCAAGATGAGATTGGCAGTTGTTAAGAAAAAATCAAATGAACAACCTCATTATGAGGGTAGAGGAGAATATGGTTATGGTGTTTGTCCTGGCAAAAACTGTAATAGACCAATTTCGTTAAATAGTGAAGGTGGAGCAGATGAAGTGTGTGTAAATTGTAATAAAGGTGGAGATCCTACACATCAAAAATTAAAATGAGCATACTAACTAATTTTATAAACGGCCTAAAAAAGTCATTTAGTGGCAAGGACTATCTCAGAGACATACATCAATGCAACTCATGTGGCAAGCCAAGCTTCTTTGACTCATGTCTAAAGTGTGAGACAGACGAAGCATACAGGGGATGGAATCAAAAGAATGTACGATAAGTTCCAACACTTTATCCTAGGCTTTTGTCTTAGTATAACAGGTGTGTTATTCTTTCCATTAGTCATAACAGGATTTGTATTTGGCATAGTCAAAGAGGTCTATGACAGCATAAGTGGTAGAGGTGTAGCAGACTGGCTAGACATGGTGGCCACGTTCTGTGGAGCAATACTTGCATCCATGATAGCAATCATACTTTACATCTGATGAACTGTGCAAGATGCGATGAGGTAATGGACAAGATGACCGTATGTCATCAGATATGCCCTAACTGTGGTAGCGTAGTAGATTGCAGCGATGGCGTGTTTGAATAGATACGCTTTTATGTCTAGACGACTATATTATATCACATGACTTTAGTAGACACACAAACAGCAAAAAATATGAGGTCAGGTGTAGACGTTAACGGACAAATAACCAAGCTGGGCCAAGGCAGAAATGTCAACCTAAAAGCAGGGGGAACTGTCATGGTAACTGATGCAACACTTACAGACGACTCTGGAGACATACAATTAGCACTCTGGGGAGAAGATGCCAACGGTATCAAAATTGGCAGCAAGGTAAGCATCATCAACGGATATACCAACACATTCAAAGACCAAGTATCACTAACCAAAGGCAAATTTGGTCAATTAGTAGTAGTGGAGTAATCCACCTTTTTTTATTAACACTAATAAGGTATAAAATAATATTATACGCATGGATGAAGCAGACGATTACGAAACCTGGTTAAAGATTACTTTGACCCAATACGATGAGGAAGTCACTAAAGCCCTGATAAAAGAGGTAGCATCATTACCAAAGAAATACTGTGATGTATGCAAAAGGCCAATGACCAAAAACGAATGTGAATGTGATAATCGTGATACGGAATGTTATTATTGCCACTTACTGACCCATCAATAAGTTTAATAATACTGTAGTAATAATATTATCGTGGAAATAATATTGAATGAGCCATCTAGGCTACGCAAATGCTCTTGTTGTTATGAAAAAGAGTGGCCAGAGTTTATCAAGGAAGACAAGTGTAGGAAATGCCAGTAAAGCATTATTCTCATTCATACAAGCTAAAAGATGGACACTGGCTGTGCAAATGTGGCAAGGAAGTATTCCCTATGAAACATCAAAAAACTTGGCCATAATAAAAAGTTAAATGTTATTTATACATATAGATTATGTGAAACCACTAAATTTTAACAAACAGGAATTTTATGATTTTCTATTTGATTCACTTCCAACTGACCATTACGAATATGTAATAGAGTTGTTTGAGAAAGGCAATAAAACCAGAACAGAATATGAGAAACACAGAGACTTGATTGAAGGAATTGGTCATGGATGAACGTTAAGGACATACCATTTCACCATGACAAGAAAGGTCTAATCAAACTGGGTGACTTGTCTAAAAACGAGTTATGCAGGTTTATCGCAAAGATGGCCCAACAAAACCAATTACTGTCACAGAAGCTTGATGTATGTCAACTAGCATACGGTAACCATCTAGCTAGCAAAGATGCAGAGGACACTAAAACATGATACTTGAAGCTAAACTGGCCATAGGGTTCTGGGGAACTGTTGGAGCTGTAGCACTAATATTATTTTTATCTGTATATAGGGAGCATATCTAATGTATACATGGTCATGCAGTAAGGAAGACTTGATCAAGCATAAGACAGAGTATGAGTATTTCCTACAAAAGACCGACAAGCCTTACATTAAATCAGTATTGGAATGGATGATTAAAGACCTGGAAATACTGATAGCAGAATCAAATGAATAGAGTTATATCATTAACATTACATTATTATTTATGAATGATTTAATTTGTGGAGATAATATAGAAATACTAAAGGGATTGGATGACAACTGCATAGACCTTACGGTTACAAGTCCACCTTATGATGGGTTGAGGGATTACAATGGATACTCTTTTGACTTTGAAGGTGTAGCACAACAACTGCTTAGAGTTACCAAAGAAGGTGGTGTAATAGTATGGGTAGTCGGGGATGCAGTAGTCAAAGGTAGTGAGACAGGTACATCATTCAGACAGGCCCTACACTTTAAAGAGATAGGATTAAGATTGCATGACACAATGATATATCAAAAAATAGGCAGTACGTCAATGCCTAACCCTAATAGATATTCACAAGAGTTTGAATATATGTTCATATTATCTAAAGGTTCACCAAAAACAGTTAATAAAATAAAAGATAAAAAGAATAAAACAGCAGGATACACATACAACCGAAGATATAGAGACAAAACTACAGGTAAAATGGTATATAGAAAAGATACAACAGTTACTCCTGAATATGGATATAGATTCAATATATGGAAATATGCTGTGGGAAGTATGAAATCTAGTAGTGATAAAATTGCATTTCAACACCCAGCTATATTTCCTGAATCATTAGCATACGACCATATAATGTCATGGAGTAATGTAAATGAAGTAGTTTTAGACCCATTTGTAGGTAGTGGCACAACCTGTAAGATGGCCAAGCAATTAAACAGAAACTATATAGGCATAGATGTTAGTCAAGATTATATCGATATTGCAAAGGAAAGACTTAATGACAGTTTGCAGTAAGTGTGGCCATGGCATGATCTTGCATGGATGCGTAGACGGTGTAGGATATTGTATGGAAGGTAACGGAGACTGGTGTGAGTGTACGGTCAAAGGAAAAACTTATGAAGAGGAAATAGAATCAATAAAACATGATAGCTAGAGCCTGTCACAGATGCAAGCAGATTTTTGAGTATGAGGGAACAATAGGAGTAGGCCGAGGTAAGATGACCAGACGATATTGTAACGAGTGCAAGGTATTGCAGCACAGAGACGAGTCTAGGGAATATCAAAGAAAAAAGAGACTTCGACTAATATAAATAACATGAGCTTATATAAAGAACATGGAAGAAGAACATAGATTACTTACGCTTACCAAATCAATTCTAGATTCATTCGTGGCTGAGAAGCTTAGCAGGTTTGAATCATTATTCATACTTGAAGCTGTCAAGGCATCCCTGCAAGAAGAGGTCATAAAGGAAACAGTAGAGGAAGTGCTTAATGACAAAAAGACACAGGATATTCCAGGTATAGGATGACAGTCAAATTCGGTGGTCTGGACATGGCCATGAGGGTAGACAACTCTGCATTAATCGTACTAAAGCTAGAAGACGGTGTATTGGAACAGGTGGGCCAAAAGGTATGGCCACACATATCATTAGACAAGGTTGCAGCAGACATGCTAAAAATACAGCATATAGAAAAGATGAAGGCAGTAGGATACGATAGGCTTGGCATTGGTGACGGAGCAAGACAACTGTTCTCCAAAGAAGTACCGTTAAGAGACATCATATCATCACAGACAAACAAGCTTGCCATGATAGGCCTAGTCAAGGGTCTGTTTACACAGGAGAAACTTATAGTGCACGACAAGGACTTGTTCAGAGAGATACTTGAACAGGAGAAGAAAATATCAGATGCAGGCAATATTTTATACCAGCACCCAACAGGATTCCATGACGATAGGTTTTGGGCCTTATGCTATGCTTGCTCAGTTGCATCATACTCCCTGGCTGGAATACCAAGACCTACAGTGGCCAAGATGAACATAAAGAGACAGCCATTGGATATGCTTGCAGATATGGAAATAGAAAAACAGTTAAAGAGTATTTAATATTTTTGGTAAACATTTATTATTATCAAGTATTATTAGTAGTACATGAGTAACAGATGTCAAAACAAGACACAAAAATGTCACAAAAACAAGTACACTGTACTACAGATTCTTCAAAGGAAATCCGTGAATTTCTGCACTAGAATCCAAAATTCCTCAGTAGGTAGTAGAATCCCAGCCGTGATTGGGGTAGGCTACAAGTCATCCATTCTGACTCATCCAGTACACGGATGGCTAATATGAATAAAAAAGATAGTTCCTTTTATTTGATAAAAGGTTATCCAGGTCTAACAAATATGGCCAAATATATTATGCCATATATTCCTACATCAAAAGTATATGTTGAACCATTTGCAGGTTTAGGCAGAACAGTTGAACTTAGACATGATAAAATTATACTTAATGATATGAGTGACTATGCAATAAATTACTTAAAAAATGAATATGGAGAGTATTCTGAAACTTGTGAATTTCCAGTAATAATAACTCAAGAAGATTTTAAAGAATGTATTTTGAGATGGGATTCAGAAGAAACATTCTTTTTAATTGACCCACCTTGGAGAAAAAACATATACAAAAACAATGAAAAGCCATTTAGTAACAAAACACCAATACAATACTATGATATGTTGTTAAATCATATATTACCAAATGTAAAAGGAAATTGGATTTTATGCGTAGACAGAGATGAACATGAAATAGGCAAAAGGGTGTCCAAGTCAATATACAATAATTTAGTAATACAACATCCTACCGTAAAACTATTTGGTAAATCTGTAGCTGTGAGATTATGCTCAAACAAGGAGTTTAAAATTGAGTAATACTTTTATAATCAATAATACTATAAGAATTATGATTGACCCTAACTGTGAAGAATGTGAAGGAGAAGGCAGTGCAGACTATGGCAGAGGAGAAGACGTAGAAGAATTACCTTGCCAAAAATGCTTTCCACCTGCAAAAGGTAAACACGTTACAACATGGTGGGATTTAAGAGATGACCATGATGACAGGTATGATGACAGGCATGATGATGATTAATGAAAGTATTTTCAATGTTCTCAGGAATAGGGGGATTCGACTTGGCCATGAGAAACTTGGGCCACGAAATAATAGGAGCTTGCGAAATTGACAAGTATGCAAGAAAAGTCTACGCAAGACAATTCCCAGGAGTACCAATCCACAATGATGCCACACGCTTGCAGGCAGAGTCACTCCCACAGTTTGATGTGCTTTGTGCAGGATTCCCTTGTCAAGCTTTCTCGATTGCAGGAAAACGAAGAGGATTTGAGGACACAAGAGGAAGTCTCTTTTTTGAAATTGCTCGGATTGCTAAAGAAAAAAAGCCATCTCTTCTACTCCTTGAGAACGTCAAAGGCCTACTATCTCACGACAAAGGGGAAACATTCAGAACCATCATCAGCACCCTTGATGAAATGGGGTATGATGCAGAATGGCAAGTGCTTAACAGCAAATATCATGTACCACAAAACAGAGAACGTATCTTCATTGTCGGACATCTTAGAGGACAACGTGCCAGACAAGTATTTCCTCTCGGAGACTTCAACCAAAAAACTGATAGAAAGATCAAAAAAGCAGGACAACTGACATCCCATAACGGTACATCATTTTATGATATTTCAGGAATATCCCCTACTTTAATTTCAAGTGAGGGTTCAGGCAGTATAGTAAAAATAAAACATCACATTAATGCCACTTCTCAAGCAGACAGAGTATATGATACAGATGGCATTGGGCCAACACTGGGAATAGGCAACGCCATGAGCAAACCACTTATCGGAGTAATAAACGACAAAGGTACTTTCAAAGAAGTAGACAAATCTACTTGCATTGATGCTAACTATCACAAAGGAATGGATAATCATGGCCAAAGAACTATGGTCAAAGCAGTATTAACTCCAGATAGATTAGAAAAAGAAGATGGAGAACCAGCATTTACATTAAACACTCAGGATAGACATGGTGTGTATGATGGTATAAAAATAAGAAAACTAACACCAAAAGAATGTGAAAGACTACAGGGATTCCCTGATGATTGGACTAAGTATGATGATGACGGAAACATAGTTTCTGACACTCAAAGATATAAAATGTGTGGTAATGCTGTAACTGTGCCTGTTGTGCAATATATAGCAAGTCACTTTGAATTTCCATCTTAAAACTTTTTATTCCTTATTTTATTAGTATTATCATGTGTGATAGATGTAAAGACATCCATGTGGCCCAAGCTAACGGTACAAGAAAAGAACCATGTGAATGTGCTTGTCACGCATTTACAGACAATGTTGCATTTACTACTACAATTTCAGCCTGTACGAGTGATGGCTGCTCAATTATAAACCTTAATTAGTGTGAATAACTTAATATATAAATATGGCAGCCAAGAAGACTAAAGATAAGCCTATTCCACGAATGGCAACTGACAATTACAGTGCCAACAGAAGTATAAATAAGAATAATTCCTGGAAGAAATTACAAGGGGAGCAATCCGAATATCAAGGTATTCAGGTCTTTGCAGCAGTTGACCCCTACAAATCAACTGAGAGAAAGGCATTTAGAAGTGCCATGAATAATCCTTATGTTTATCGTGCAAGCAGAATACATTCAACATTCTGTGCAGGCCAAGGCTATACAACTGAAATTGTACCAAGGGGAGAGGAAGAGATACCAGATGAGCAACTGGACAACTGGCAAAAAACAACCAGCATATATGTGCCATACTGGAACAAGGAAATGACACCAGAACAAATTTTAGATAAGATAGACAAGATGGCAATAGATATGGATTTAGGATCTAATGTCTTTAACGCATACTTTACAAGCTTGGAGCAAGGTCGATGCGTATTGGCCCTTACACCACTAGAGACAGACGAGGAAGGCAAGTTTGGTATGCCAGAACAAATCAGACTAATCAGACCTGAATTTACAGAAAGGCCAGTTATCAATGAGAATACAGCAG
>Ga0315315_10005277_pt1 | contig 11918 bp, 2 predicted proteins | sample M140m3416metaG_FD_203699 | JGI IMG/M metagenome (GOLD analysis project Ga0315315, IMG submission 203699) | Ammonia-oxidizing marine archaeal communities from Monterey Bay, California, United States - M1 40m 3416 | ecosystem: Environmental > Aquatic > Marine > Intertidal zone | place: USA...
TTATTTCTCTCGACTGATAGTGAATCGTCTTTGGAAAGATCTCGTTGGAGCAGGCTTTGTCGAGCCGGTCGACGACTTCCGTGACAACAACCCCGCCAGCCACCCGAAAACGATGGACTATCTGGCAGAAGAGTTCGTTGCAAACGGATTCAGCATTCGCTGGTTGGTGAAGGAGATCGTTAGCAGTCCAGCTTATCAGCGTTCACATGCGGCTCGTGATGCGGATGCAGCCGAGCGCGAGAACTTGGAACAAGCATTCTTGGTCACCAAGATTCGCCGCATGAAGGCTGAAGCAATGTATGACAGCATCGTCACCGCAGGACACTTGTTTGAAGTCAAACACATGGCTGGTGAAAATCCCCGCGTGATCAAACAACGAATTCGTGTTCCGGTGGAGATGACCGACGAGGAAGCTGCTCAACAGTCTGACGCTGACCAACCTGAGGCCTTGGCGAGCAACGATGAGGCCATGATGTCCGAGCAGAACATGGTGGCGTCGACTGCTGACTACGGTCTTGAAAAGGCTATCGAAATTGACTTCGACGCCGTCCTGGCTGCTGATGATACCTCTCCGATGATCGACTCAATGCAAAAAATGTCCCGAGACGACATCGAGGCAATGCGAATGGCCGCCTCCCCCACGCCAAAACCGGGCGTGAAGTACGTCACCAAACTTGTTGAACGTACAGTTGATGACAATCCAAAGTTCAGTTCTGCCTACCGAATGGCAACCCCCGCTCCTGCGGGTCACTTTCTCCGACTCTTTGGTCAACCCGCACGCGTTGATCTTGGTGACGAACGGATGGAAAATGCCTCGATGCGACAAGCTTTGCTGATGCTTAATGGCCAGCTAACCCATCAAGCTGCCCGAGTTGGCCCGCTGGAACCTGTCTATCCAATGTTGACCGGATCCGATGCGGACATAGATAAAGCTGTACAATATACCTACGTTGAGATCCTGACTCGCAAGCCGAGTTCAGATGAAATAGCCGAGGCAATTGACATCATCGAGTCGGGTGCTGACGCCATGACAGGCTTCGCGGATTTCCGCTGGATCCTGTTAAATTCCAATGAGTTTCGTTTCCTGCCTTAACCCTGTTCCCCTCCCCAACCCTCGTTACGACGAGGCCCATTCTTTTACGGAGCATATCGCGATGTCTGGATGTAATGACTACAAGATGACGCGCCGACAGTTGATGGCTAATTCTGCCGCAGGTGCAACCCTGCTAGGGATGCCCATCAACCAGTTAATTGCTGGATCAGGCCAAGACCACCAAGCGAAATGTGAGAACGTCATCCTATTCTGGAACGGCGGGGGCATGTCTCACTTGGATACATGGGACCCAAAACCGGGAAGACCAACGCAGGGTGAATTCGATCCGATTGCAACGTCCGCCAGCGGAATTCAGATATCCGAGATCTTCCCGACGGTTGCCAAACAGATGCACAACGCCGCGTTGATCCGGTCGATCGCGGGTACGCAAGGAGCCCATGCCCGAGCTTCATACAACATGCAGACGAGTTTTTTGCCTGGCCCTGTTCAGCACCCGGGAATCGGCTCGGTCGTTGCTCACGAGAAAGAGAAAGTGGGTGATCTTCCCTCTTTTATCACGATCAACGGACAAGCACGAACTGCGAGTTACCTTGGGCAAAGCTGTGAAGCCTATTTCATCGCGAACCCCGGTGATCCTGATCCCTACTTGAAGTTCCCTGCCGGTGTGACTTTGGATCAAGGCAACAAACGACTGGAGAGGCTTGAGAAATTCAATAGCCGTTTCAACCGCGATACCACAGATCCACGTTTGTCCTCCACGTCCACCTCGATCGACGATGCAGTGCGTTTGATGCGAAGCCCGGCACTCAAGGCGTTCGAACTGGACAAAATTCCCGCAAAAGAAATTGAACGTTATGGCGACACCGCGTTTGGTCGCGGAGCACTACTGAGCAAGCGACTTGTCGAACAAGGAGTGCGTTTTGTACAGATCAATCGCGGTGGCTTTGACACGCACGGCGACAACTTCACTCGAATGCGAGAACACGGCGAGGTCATGGACCCCGCCCTTGGCTCACTGCTGCAGGATTTGTCTGAAAGCGGAATGCTTGAAAAGACAATGGTCATCATGATGTCAGAATTTGGTCGCACTCCACGTATCAATGACAACGCCGGTCGTGACCATTGGCCGAAGTGCTTCAGTTGCTTCATGGCTGGCGGTGGCATCAAAGGCGGGACAGTCATTGGATCAAGCGACGAAGATGGCGGGATGCCCAAGGACAACCCTGTCAACGTCCCAGACATCCACGCAACGATCTGCCACGCTCTTGGAATCGACCCCTACAAAGAAGTCTATACACGTCAGGGACGTCCAATGAAGCTGGTTGATGATGGCAGCGCGATCGAGGGCCTACTCGCCTAGACTTAATGTTTACGGCAACCGATGCCGCAGGCGTACACAAATACGACACATCACCGCGGCCAACTCGCAGCGGTTTGTGTGTGCGGACATGGGTAATCAGCACGCAGCACTTTCCCAAGCTGAAACCAAAGAATAGACCTGCACGCACCCACCGCTCCCGCGTGCATCCGCAATAACCCGCCGATCTACCACCGCCACCGATCAGCAACGGATAGAATGCAGCTGACGGGAGGCCACATAACTGTAAAGCTAAGAGAGACAACCCGTGAGATTTCACGAGTTCCCAGCGTCTCCCCCGCTTGCACAATTACAATAGATGACGAAGACGTGCTGCCGCCATCTGCGCAGAATTCCCGCCTGTGGCAGCCCCAACGAACCACCTGTCACAAGATTTCCATGCACATCAAAGCCTCTGGCAGCAAGTTACCCCAACAACCCACCCTACTGTTCTCGGCACATCTGCTGATGCTTCTCTGCTGTGTCACCTTGTTCACGACAACGGCCACAGCCCAGCCTCCAGCCCGCGGCTCTCTGGTCGAAGATCGTGCAGCGAAAAAACTGGTCACTGCTGGCGATGCAAGATTCGACGCCGAAGAACTGGCAAAAGCGGTTGAGATCTGGCAGTCCGTGATCGAACGATACCCGCGCAGTAAAGTTCGTTTCGATGCCCATCTGCGGCTGGGAGACTATTTTCTTGAACGCGATCGGTCCTACGATCAAGCCCGCGTGCAATATGAGGCCGCAAGCGCAGAAGAGAACGCGAACGAGTCGCAACGTAGCGAAGCTACTCTCAAGATGGGCATATGTTTTTACCATCTGCGCAACTACGGCAAATGTTTTCAGTTGATGCGGGGTGTCATTGAAACGTTCCCCACCAGTCCTGAGGTCAACCAGGCCTACTACTACATCGGTCTCGGGCATTTCCAGCTCGCCCATTACAGCCGTGCCATTGTCGCCTTGGAACGTGTCGGCACGACTCTTTCAACGAGTTCCGCAGACGGAAACAAACTTGAGGCTGGGAAGCGTTTCTTTATCAAAATTGAAGATGCTGACCTTGCTGTTCTCGACCCCTCACAAAGTGTGCCAATCCAATGCGTATCAAGCGGTGGCGATAGTGAGACGATTGAGTGCTTCAGCGTGGGACGCAATGTTCGATTAGTACTCGGGTCCATTACATCACGCTTGGGTGTTCCTTATCCAGAAAACGGAATCCTGGAAATCAAAGGAGGTGACACCGTGACCGTGACCTACCTCGACGAGCACACGGCTGACAAGACACTGAATCGCCCAATCGTCGCCAAAGTAAACGTTGTCGGTGACGGTGTCGTGGCAATCACCGACGGTGCCTACGAGGAAACCCTCAACGGGGTGGTTCTCGGAAAAACCATCAATCTACGGATCAGTGACCCTGATCTCGATACCACCGATGCAGCCGATAGTCTGTCCGCCACGCTTGAAGTCCACCGGCTGAAAACAGACGAGGAAATCGAGGACGAAATGATCGCCACCGGCAACAGCCCCACGGACAGCGACCGCGCTGACACCGAAACCGAAACCGTCGAAATCAACAGGTACAAACGCATTGACAGCGTTGATGTTTCCCTCGTCGAAGCCATCCTGACGGCAAATCAAAAAGGTGTGGCCATGGAGGATGAAACGGCAACACCACCGACCGACGACACTGCGTCAAGAGCCCCCCTGAACGAGACTTTGAACGAGACTTTGAACGAGACTCTGAACGAGACTCTGGACAAAACCCAACAAGCAGTGCATTCAGGAGTTTTTCACGGCGGTGTGGAACTCATAAAACTGGAGCAACCGGTAGCGGGTGACGATCAATTGCAAGCGATGCCCGGTGATCAAATACGTTTCGTCTACACCGACAAAACAAACAGTACAGGACAACCTCAATACCTGAACGTCAAGGCACGCTGTCTGGAGGGCAACATCGGCGGTGTTCGCATCACAAGGGCTAATATCTCGGATCAGGAATTGCGAGTCCAAACGCAACTCAAAACGGCGAGTGCGATGACCAAAATCGGCAACCGCTACAAAGAATTTGGTTTGAAGGCTAAAGCCCGCGACAAGTACGAGGGTGCCTTGGCGGTGTGCGAAGAAATCATGCTTGACGCCCGGCGACTTGGAGGCCGTTTGCTGGAAGAGACTTACGTTCAATTCTGGCACATCTATTTTGAGATGGACCGACTTGAATTAGCCGCCACCATGTGCCAACGCCTGCAACGTGAATTTCCAAACAGCGCCTTCGTCGACGATGCACTGCTTCAGCTGGGCGAGGTTGCCAAAGAACAAAAAGACTACCGTCGCGCCATAGGAATCTACACCCGACTGGTGAACATGGAAGACAGTCTGCTTCGGGGTGAAGCTCAATACGGGATTGCCGAGGCATATGAACGGATGGCGGACGCGGCGAAGGAAACTGGACGCACGGCATTGATGGAACGTGCGTTTCAGGAATACAAAAAAGTCTTCGACCATTTTCCAGATAGCGGTCGTGTTGGAGAATCAGTCGCAAAGATGGCGGAACACTATTACGAGCGTGAAGATTATCAACGGGCGTTGGATACTTTCGAGAACGTCCTTGATAACCACCCGGATGCGAAGTTTCTCGATGTGATCCTGTTCAACTATGGACGATGCCTTTACCGGATGAATCGAAAAAAGGAGGCTCGCACGCGTTTCGACCAACTGATCGGTGACTTTCCAGAGAGCCCGCTTGCAAGTGATGCCAAGCAGATCTCAGACACACTATTGAATTCCGGATTCTAGAACTGACCCGCGACAGTTGCTAAGCACCAATCCCTGCCTCACTTGCCAGACAACCCCCAGCCAGCTTAAGCGTACCAACCCATGACGCACACCACCGGCCGGCAACGCCACCAACACACTGTGAACTTCAGCCTGGAAGCGGCAAACCACTTCGCCACCTGCAATTACATGAACCAACGCGATCCACACGCTAACGAGCTCCCCATGCGTTTTCGCAACTCGATTCGGATACTGCTTTGTCTTTTTGCGTTCTGTGCTTGCTGCCAGATCACACAGGCACAAACCAGCTTAGACGTGTTGAGCCAACAGGCATCCGACCTCGAAGCCAATCTTGGCAAATACAACGATGCGACGCCCGAGGCGGCGGACATCATGGTCAAGCTGACAGACCTGTACCACGATGACGCAAGACTATTCGGACTCGTACGAGTCGGAAAACGGTTCATTTCAACCCATCCCAAAGATCCTCGGCACCGAGTCGTGATGCTGAAAACGATTGACGGCCTGCAAGCACTCAGTCGAAACAAAGACATGATCGTCGCATGCCGCCAATTTCTTACCCAATACCCCAGCGCGACAGAATGCGCTGAAATTGAACAACGACTCGCAAACACGCTTTCCCGTGGAAAAGACAAAAAAGCGACCGCAGCGGCATACCACGCTGTCTGGAAACGACTGGGCAACACCATCTCAGGTCGCACAGCTGCTGCACGCGCTATACGAAACTACAACGTGTCTGGAACCGAGAACGTTGCAAAGGCTGCGCAATTAGCCGAAGACTTGATGGATGCAAATCGTGATGGTCTGGCGGTTCAAGTCGGTATGTACAGCGTCGACGCCTGGTCGCGTTCTGGAAACTACGCGCAGTCCAACCGTGCAGCTACCAAGTTACTACGAAACGCATCCCTCCGAGACCCCGCACAGCGGCGTCTTATCTTTATGCAAATGGCGGACAACTACACACGACTGGGGCAACACAGCAGCAGCGCGAAAAGTTACTCCGAGGCTCGGAAAATCCAAGACGATCAAGCGGCGCATGCCATGCAACTGGATCAGCTCAACACCGGAAAAGCTGGTGCCCGTGAAATCGAACCCGTTGCCCGGGACTATGCAGCTAAACATACAGAGCGAGACGATCGTTACCGAGGTCTGATGATCCTGGTGCAAGCGCACTTGCGGGAAAACAATGCCAATGCCGCCAAAACGCTGCTTCGCAATGTCTTGGTGCATGATGCAAAAACCAATAATGCAGCGCAACTATTTGTTGAAACCAATGGCACCGAACCAAAACAACTTGCTGACACGGAGCGTGTGCTGCGTGATGCGTTGAATAAGAACACACGGCACGCTGCCTACATCAGATACACCCTCGCTTTTCCTCTTTATCGTGATCGGCTCAAGGACACAGAAAAAACGCGAGGTATGTTACGCGAACTGATTCAGCGATCTCCCACCGCAGACGGATACACCAAGGCTGCGATTAGCTGGCTACTGGACAATGCAAAGGATGAAAATGAATTCAAGGCAGACTTGAACCGCATCTTAAAAGCTCGAAAAGAGCATCCGGAAATTCCGGCACTCACCAGCTACCTCAATGATTGGCGTCAATCTGCAAAACGGAATGCAAAGCGAAAACCACAAACCAAACTCCTCGACACCGAGCTTGCAAGGGCTAACGCTGATGAGGTAATCAAACTCGCCGCCAAGCAAAATTTCAATTATTCGAAGCAGGAATCTCAGATCCGTGATGCCTTGCTTGCAGAAAATATGATTGGGAAATTGGACAAGGATTTTGCAAACAGACTGTTAAAAACCCAGGGTTACTACTACCGACGTTACGTCTCAAACAACCTACGCAAGATGTCAGCAGACTTTTATGGGCAGCTTGCGAAACGTCTCCCCAAGGACTACGAAGCGGCAAAACTGTGGCTGGAATCTGCCACTGACTACGCGACACCTGAAGTGGTAGCTGAAGCTGCACTGCACTTGTTGACTCTACCGCCTCAACAGTCCAGCGGCGATATTTTCCGCCGACTCGTTGTCGCTGCCGAAAAGAACAAGGATCCTGAGCTAGCGAGCAAAGCAATCAAATGGATTACCGCAAGCCAACAAGTCACAAAGGCAGATGCAACCTACGCGTCCCACATCGGTGACCTACTGAGTCGTTTGGAATTGACAGATGAGGCGCAAGCATACTGGGCAAAGCACGTCGCAACCGATCCAGACAGCAGCGAGTCGCGTGAGTGTGCTGCAAGATTGCTGCAGTCGATGGATGAATCAAAGAAACGCAGTTTTATCGAATCACTTCTGACAAAAGAAAGCGATTTCCAAGGCAGATATTCAAGCTGGCTGGCAGACCTTTACCTGCAGGAAGGCAACCTTGAGAAGTTTGCTTCTGTCCTGCAAAACTCGAAGGCGGCCTACGAATCGAATCCCTTGTCCCCTTGGGACCTCGAATTGGGCCTTCTGACAGGCTGGATCACATCATATCGCTCGAATCCTGACGCAACCGATGACGAGCGTGCGACGATTTACAAGGTTGTCCGCGATCTTCATTACGGAACACCCTCAGCCATTGCGTCGCTTGCCTACATGGAGATTCAACCGCCTGAAGGTTCAAAGATGGCAAGTGTTCTTGCCCATCAGCAAACCACTCAACCGATCGACAGTGACTTAAATGCCTGGGACGCCATCTTCCCATTCTCACAGTCCGCACTGACTCGCCGTGATTATTTGAATGCGGCAACATTGGCCTCGGGAATGTTGGCCAATTTGCCTCAGACAGATGAGCGGCGGCTTAAATCAACAAGGGATATTGTTACCCAGTGCTACGCGCGAATGGGAAGCGTCGGACTGACCATTGATGAAGACAGCCCCATCGCCCCACTGCTGCAAGCTGCTCTTTACCTTCGATTAGGAGACGAGACGCTCGCCTACACCACCTACGCTGAGAACCGTGAACTCTTCAATGAGCACCGGAATCAATTGCCTGTGGACTTGATCACATTCATCTGCACTCAGCGTATGACCGCAGGTGGTGATGAAAACCACGACTTCGTCGAAGACGTGTTACGAGGCTGGCTTGTGGCGAACAGTGAGTCTTCCCAAGTTGAGGACGATTCGAAGGCGGCTATTCAACTGCTGCTTGCCACCAACTATTACAAGGCAAGCCGCTACGACGTTGCTCGAAGCGAGTTCACGACCACCATCAATCGATACCCTGACTCACAACAAGCAACAGAAGCCAAGTTCGGAATAGGTGAGTCTTTCATGGCTCAGAAAGTTTACGACCAAGCTGAACTGGTATTCGAAGAACTGGCACGAAATCCAGAAATGGATATTGTCGTGAGGGCTGAATTCCTTAGGGGCGTCTTGGCCTTTCGGCGCGGTGATGCCGACGATGCAAGGGATATCTTCCGCAGCGTATTGGAAAGGGTCCCCAATGTGGACCTTGCCAATCAGGCGCTTTTCAATCTTTCGGAAGTCTATGGTAGCGAGGAACGCTACATCGACCAATTGAATCTTTTGCGCACCGTGGGTCGCCTTGGACGACGAAGCACGCGTTTGCACGCTCCCGGACTTCCTTTGTCAATCGTGGTGCACGACAGTGACTTGGGCATCAGTCGTGGCCATAACAAAATTCCGGTGATCGTGACGACCCACCCTGGCGGTGACTCTGAAAAAATCATGTTGACGAGCACAGGTGCGGGTCGCGGTCTGTTCAGAGCGGATGTTGAAACTCAACTCGGCGATGCCCAACCCAACGACAACGTTCTGCAATTGATCGGAAAGGACACCATTCAATGTGACTACCCCGATGAATTCAAAGCCGAATTCAAGCGAGTACCACTGTCGGACGTTGACATCAAGATTGCATCAAATGCAAAGTTTGAAGCATCAAGCAGCAAAATCGTCGACAAAGAACAGGAAACGTTCAGTCAACGCATGGCTCGCGAAGCGGCTGAGGAGGCTGAGAACAGCGATCTTCGAATTTCGCAACAACGCCCTGCAAATCAGATCAAACCCGGCAACGAAATCTACCTGAGAGTCATTGATACAGACCGTGACCTCAGTGCTGAGCGTGACACCATCCCTGTCAAGATGGTCGCTGACAGCGGTGACAACTTGCAGGTCATGTTATTCGAGACCGAACCCCACAGTGGTATTTTTGAGGGAACTGCGGCGACTGCCGAGTTACCTGCCGGTGCCTTGGCCAGTGACACCGCGATCAATCACAGCCCTTTGATGGCCATTGATCTGGATGAGAAAACGTATTGGTTGGCTGAACCGGATGGTGCAGCCCCCAAAACTCTAACCGTTGACATGAAAGATCTGCGTGAAGTCACACGCGTCCGCCTGTCCACCCCCGATGCGACCACCAGCGCCCCGGTCCGAACCGAACTCCGCGGAAGTCATGATGGCGAATTCTGGTTCCGCATCGGTGGCGTTCCTGAACTTGAAGTCGCGGCGCCAGTCGCTGCAGAGTACGCACAAATGCAACAGCGCATTTACAAAGGAAAACACTACGGAATCACTCAGTGGTATCAAGTTGCAGACTTAGGGATGAATCGAAGCGCAGATCAAACCAAGCAAGTTGACTCGCTGGCATGGAGCCGAGAAGAAGAGTCACCCAAACAGAAGACACCCCACGGTGTGATCTGGTCCGGAAAATTTGTCCAGCATCGAAGCGGAGCCCTGCGAATTTCAGTCAAAGGCGATACCACCGGTCTCGCCATTGGGAAGGTGATGCATCTTCCGGTCTCCAAAGGTAACCAATCCGTCGACCTTTGGCTTGATAAAGGTACACATAACCTTTCCATATTCGCTGCGACCGACAGTAGCAGCAAGGGTGTGGAGGCGACCATTGCCCGCGCAACTTTGAACTCTGGGCAACTCAGGCTCGGCCCGTTCACTCCTGACGACTTTGATCTCTCCAACGCACCAGAATCCACTCCAGCAGATGCCGAACCTGAATCACAACCCATCGTTGCTTCCGCTGCCAAGGCAACCTTAAACAAGGCAACTGAAGAATTTGGCAGCGGTACAGCAGACGAACAACCTATCCTGAACAACTGGAAAAGTCCCGAGGATACTGCTACGTGGAGCGTGGACTTTGCCCAACCCGGTGCATACGAAGTATGGGTTAAATGTGCACACTCAGGGGCAGGCAGTCAGGCAACACTTCTACTCGGAGAACGCACTCTGGCATTCGACATTCCGGACACTAAAGGCTGGGACGAATATCAGGACACACTCGTTGGCAAAGTCATCATCGACGAGCCCAGCAAAATCAACTTGACTTTATCACCAGTGTTGATTGGGGCGGGCAATCTCATGAACTTGCAGAACGTGACGTTCAAAGCTGCAACCAATTCCACCACCATCGTTACTGGCCCCCAGTGGGACTTCCGGTTCCCAACTCAAGACCTACGTTACGTTCGCTTTGTGTTCAACGAGTTCCTTGGCGAAAGTGTTGCTGTAAACAATGTTGAGATCGGTGGACCCTCATCGCAAGAACCCTACATTCCGACGAGTGAAGATGTGCTTGCATTAGCAAGCAACGAAACCTTGGAAATCGCTGCCGGAGATACGGTCACTGCCAACTACACCGATGAATTCACGCAAAACTCATCAGGCACCAGTCAGCTGCTCAATGCAAAATTGACCGCGACTTACAACGACGCCTCCATCACTCCGATCACCTATGCCTTCACACGAAGCGCAGGCGGGCAAGTCCAAGAGACGCGACTGAATCTGATGCGAGTCGATGCTGGTGACCGAATCATCGTCGAGATCACTGACTATGACGAAGACAATACTGCAAAACAGGATGAGATTGAATTCGAAGTATTTGTGAATGATGCCGAGCCCCTCAGGCTGAAAGCCACCGAAACCGACCCCTACTCCGGCATCTTCACAAAAGAAGTTGATACAAGCGACAAGGAAGAACAGGGGAAACTCACCGTTGCCCCGGGCGACCGCGTTTACATCCGTTACTTCGATCAACAGAACACGTTTCCCGGGCACTCGGTCCCCAGAGAGTCGGTTGTCTATGTATCAAAACCGACCGATGCGAAGCTCAGTATTCTGCAAACCCGAACCGTTCAGAGAAAAGAAGGTGATCTTCGTGCTGCCCGAGTCCAAGTGACTGCCCCACCAGCAGAAGCGGAAGACAGCCTTGTTTCACTGAACGCCCCGCTCACCATCGAAGTGATCGATCCTGATCGGGCAAAGAACAGCGCCAGCACGGTCAAAGTGGCCGTGCTAACCACAGGCGGCGCTGCCGTGATCGTCGAGTGCGGCATTTCGAATGCCTACCCGTCAGGGCCGCGAAAAAAGGAGCAGGACGCTCTCGAGAAAGGTCGTTTTCTCGGCCAAGTTATTCTACAACTCGGCGGCGACGGAAGCCCTGAACTGGTCCCTCGCACCGTAACCATGCCCCGAAACCTGATTGGCGATGTGCAGTCCATCGATCCTGACACAGAGGACACCTTCTCTGACATGGTGATCCGCGTGCTCAACTTGACAGGCAAAGACTCGATTACCGCCGCGTACAATGACAAACAACGAGCTGAATCCACCACGCAACGGCTCACCGACACCGCCCGACTCGTATCGGACGGCACCCTTACCATCACGGACCGCGAGTACCTCAACCCAGTGGAGTCTTTGCATGTCGGTGAGAAAATCTACTTCTCGGTTAATGATGCGGACCAG
>Ga0315315_10005278_pt1 | contig 11918 bp, 8 predicted proteins | sample M140m3416metaG_FD_203699 | JGI IMG/M metagenome (GOLD analysis project Ga0315315, IMG submission 203699) | Ammonia-oxidizing marine archaeal communities from Monterey Bay, California, United States - M1 40m 3416 | ecosystem: Environmental > Aquatic > Marine > Intertidal zone | place: USA...
AAATGTATTTTCAAATAATGATTTCTATATACCAATTTCCACGTTCCCATATTAATTTAACATAATGTTTATTTATAAAATGTAGAATGAACTCTTTAATATGTGGTTCATCATATACGAAATAATAACGTGTTGTATCTTCCCATTTCACTTGATTATCGCCGTATATAAAAGAACGATTCTGTAGTTCATTGCCTGTTTGTTCGACAGACCACAATGATATTAGAATTTTACCACCAGGCTTACATACGCGAATCATTTCTTCAATTGCCCGAATGCGATCTCCTTCTTCTTTTAGATGATGTACAACAGCTATACTAATGATATTGTCGAATGTGTTATCTGGATATGGAATATCGAGGGTATCACCATAGCATACGTCTAAGTCTTTTTTCCGACATACTTGGACAAGTTTTTCGCTGAAATCGATACCACTTGCTTGGATTTGATTGTCTAACATGTATTTAATATTTTTTCCGTTTCCACAACCTACATCAAGAACTGTAGACTCTTTTGGAAGAGTAGAAGTGAATTCTTTAACATATTTCCAAATACGCACACGGGAAACGTCAAAGCGCTCCCAATGTGTATTATAAAAATCTTTTACTTGTTTATTCATTTTTGAGTGGATTTATTATTTATATTGGTTTAAAATTTTAAATTGAATTTTCTAAAATAAATATATAAAAAGACATATATCTAAACACAAACATACCTAACTAAATTAAACATTTGATTCATTTTCAAAATCATCTGTTAATAGTACCTTCAAATCTCACATACATATTTTATCAATCTAACATACACAACATACTAACAGAATACACCAATACTATATAATATCATGAAAATTTATCATTTTATTACTGGGATTCTCAATCCAACAAAGGAAGATGTATTGGGTGAACCAGGGGAACAATCTGAGTATGATGTAGATGAAACAAGTGATGAGAAAGAACAATTTAGTGATAGTGAAGAAGATGAAATTAACGAAAATTATCAGAGAAGAGAAGTAACATTTGTATTTAAAATTAATCCACGTAAGTTTCTTCGCGGTGTTATGGATCCTGTTTGGGATAAGATAAAAAGGAATGATGATATTATGAGATCAATGAATGTTAAGAAATTTGAATATATTACAAAGGACGCTAAAAATGGTGGGTGGTTTATTTGTGAATATGATAATATAGGTGAAGAATTTTATGATGATGTAGATCAATTTAATGTAATGTTTATGGTTACTGATCAAGGAATTAAAGTAGATTGTGATGTTAAAAAAGAGTTCCCAGATTTATTGACAGAGAAAAACATTGGAACAATGTGTGAATATGAATATGATACCTTTATATATATTGAAAAACACTTTTCATATGGATTTAGTACTCCAAATTGTAATGTAAGTAATTATGATTGCGATTATAGAGGTGGGATGTGTTGTGATGTTTGTAAAAATAATTGGCAATCAAATTGATATATAAATCATACAATCAAATAAACAAATAAACATATAACTGTCGGAAATTAAATTTAAAATTAAAACATTTGACCTATTTTATTTTACAATAAATAATGTTACCCACCTTCTGCAAATCTATTTATAATACTATAATATTATTTATAACAAATGTCGTATCCAACCATTTATATTCGTGACAAAGCATTTATTAATTTACTTCGTAGGAATAAGAAATATGAATTGCGACTTTATCGTGGTATAATTAAGAAATTTAAGCCTGGTGATATAGTGTATTTAATGAATGGAAGTCGGAATACATTTTGTATGATGGTAATTAAAACAATGCATTTATATGAAAATTTCACAGAATTAATGTCAGAATTGGGATCTATCAATTGTCTACCAAATCACACATTTAAAGATGGATTGAAACATATGAATAATATTTATAGTCCCGAATTACAGAATAAACATAGTGTAGTTGCTATTGAATTTAAATTTGAATGACAAGTCATGTATTTGGAGTGATTTTATTGTAAATGTAATCCTTTGATTCGTTATTAATTAAATTATTATAAAAATTTGTAAATTTAAAATTACTACTTGAAATTCGAAGCTTTTTTTTAATATGAAAAATTAAATTACTATTTACTTCTAACTTCAATTAAAACAACTTAAAGGTTTAAAACAAAATTTATATTTACCCGAATCCCGTATTCCGATTATTTAATCTTATATTCCATTTCATTATTATTTGTTTGTAATTTATTTGATTCTATTGGGTTCATATGTCAACTAACATCGGTTCAAAGATGAGAAAGGATAGTGATGAGAGTGTTTCCAGTAAAACTACTGAGTTTGTATATGAAGAAGATACATGGAAAGTTATTAAATCATATTTGAAGGAAACTGGATTGATCTCACATCAGCTTGATTCATTCAATTATTTTGTGGAACATCTCATGCCAAAAATCACTAAACAATACAATCCAATTACTGTTCATTTTCCATATAGACCAAAGAAAACTAAATCTGGCGAAATAATTGAAGATAATGAATGTGCAGAAGGAGATATACCAGAAAAGGACAAACAATATAGTGTATATATCTATTTTGATAATCTGGTACTAGGGAAAACCGATTTCCGTGAAAATAATGGCAAAAAATGTAATTTGACGCCACATATTTCTCGAATGAGAAACTTCACATATTCATGTCCTTTGTATGTTGATGTTATTATTAAAACAGTAATTCGCAATAAAACTTTATCGGCAGATTCAGAACCACTTTACCAACATACGCATTGTATCAATAAAGTTGACTTTGGTAATCTTCCTATTATGGTCAAATCAAAATGTTGTATTCTTAATAATAAGGGATATTGTGATAAAAATGAGTGTCCAAATGACCTAGGTGGTTATTTTATAGTTTCAGGTCAAGAAAAAGTAATTATTAGTCAAGATGAAGGAATACCAAATATGCCTGTAGTATATAAACGTAATACAGACAAAGTATTACAGCAAGGTGAAATATGTTCAATTTCAAGCGAAAAATATGGTATTACACGCAAATTTGATATTATTCTCACAAAAGAAACAAGTCAAAAGCATAGTACATTAAAAGCAGTTATACCAAATATCAAGCATAATATTCCTATATATATTCTGTTCAAAGCATTAGGTCTTGATAATGATAAGGAAATTACTACACATTTATTGATGGATATAGATATAAAAGAACATACAAATATACCTACAATTGTCAAAGATTCAATTTATGAAAGCTATAGTTGTTTAGAAAAAAATCGTATTTCAATAATTAAGTCTATTAAGGCTGAATTAGCTACATATGAACAAGAAATGAATGAAATAAATAAAGAACAAACTATGGATTTAAATGGTAAAGATGACGATACCTATAATGACAGTGATGGTAAAGAGACTTCTGAAAAAGAAACCGATGATGAAAATAAAAATGATCCTAAACCTCAGTCAACAAATACTCCTCAAAATAAACCTCTCAAGAAAATGAAATCTGAGACAGAGATTAAGTATTTGCGGGAAAAACTTGATAAAATTGGACATTCACTTAGCGATACTGATCTACGTACTCCAAAGGAACAAGCATATGATTATATAATTGAGTATGTATCACTTTATTATCACTCACATGATCATCTTGAAACTGCAAAGAAAAAGCAATTGACTCATATATTTAAAAAAGAATTTCTACCACAAATCAGTGAAGATGATGAAGAGCTTGCCACTAAATTGAAAATTATGCAAACATCCTATTTTGCAAATAAAATTCTAAAGGTTCATTGTAATGAGCAAGATTATGACAGTCAAGATTCGAATGTTAACAAACGTATTCATACGCCTTGTATTCTTCTTGCAAATTTGTATAAGATGGTAATTAATAAATTGGTGAAAGAAATCCGTCAAGAACTTCCAAAAGAATTTAAACAAGGAGCATGGCGTTCTACAAGTTTCGGTCGCCTTGTTAATGAAACAAACATTTATAATATTATTAAATCTGTAAACATTATTGATGCTGGGTTAAAATATGCACTTAAAACTGGTAATTGGGGTGCACAAAAGGCTAGTAGTAAAAAAGGAATTTCACAATCTCTAAATCGCTATAGTTATAAATCAACAGTGTCTAATTTGCGTCGTGTTGTTAAAGCAATTGATAGTTCAGCTAAAGTTATTGCACCTCGTCAATTAGATTCAACACACATTATGGCTCTTTGTCCGGCAGAGACCCCGGAAGGAAAAAATGTAGGTGTTGTTAAAAACTTAGCTCTTGCAACTCAAATTACACAAAATCATTCAGATAAACCTATTAAACGTTTAATTGATGAATTTAATGTCGTTAAAGTTCAGAATATACCATATGAATCGCTTACATATCATTGGTGTAAAATATTTATTAATGGTACATGGTATGGTATTTTAGATATTTATACTCATCCAAATGATTTTGTTACTAAATTACGTAAATATCGGTCACAGGGTATTATTCATCCACATATTAGTATTACATGGTATATGAGTGATAATTTGATTATAATTAATACGGATGGTGGACGTTTCATTCACCCAATGTATAAGGTTAGAAATAATGAATTACTAATTACAAAAAGCCATGTAAAACGTTTATCAAAACGTAAAATAAAATATGGATTTGGAGATACAATTCGCGATACTGATGAAGAGGACGCTGTCATTGAATATATTGATACTGAAGAACTTGAAAATTGTTATGTTGCTCAAGATATATCGTATTTAAGAAATGCTTATACTCAAATGAATGGACTATCCAGTGATAAAATTAGTAAAGAATTAGGTGGACAGTCGTCCGAATCAACAGATATAGATAACACAATTGTAGAATATGATGAAGAAGATGAGAGTGTTGAGGATGTTGAACAGACAAGTTCAAGTGAAGATGTTACAGAAGACAGTAGTGAATATGACACAACAAGTTTAAGTAAAAATATGTATGAAATTGAAAATTATTATACTCATTGTGAACTACATCCAGCTTTAATGTTTGGTATTTTAGCCTCAGATATTCCTCTTCCCGATCATGATCAGGCTCCTCGTTTAGCATATCAGAGTTCTATGGGAAAACAAGCTATGGGTACATATGCTCTAAATTTCAATGCTCGTGTTGATACACATGCTTATTTACTGCATTCACCAGAACATCCAATTGTTGGCAATCGATTAATGCGTATGCTTCAGACTGCGGAGATGTCAGCAGGTGTAAATAGTATGATTGCAATTGCTACATTTACTGGTTATAATCAGGAGGATTCGCTAATTGCAAACCAAACAGCAATTGATTCAGGATTGTTTCATTCTACATTCTTTCGTGGATATAAAAGTGATGAGTCCAAAAGTACAAATTCATCTGAAGATTCCCGTTTTGGCAAACCAGACACAGATGTAACTCGTGGTGTAAAATACGGGGATTACAGTAAACTTGATAAAAATGGATTTATTTCTAAAGATATGTATGTAAAGGGAAATGATGCAATTATTGGCCGCATTTTACCCCTTAAAAATCGCACAGATAAATTCCGTTTTAAAGATAGTAGTACATTACTTCGTGCAAATGAGGATGGATATGTAAATCGTGTATTTGTCTCTAGAAATGATGATGGTTTCCGTGTTTGTAAAGTAGGAACTCGTTCAATTCGTATTCCAGGTATTGGTGATAAATTTGCATCACGTCACGGACAAAAAGGTATTATTGGTATGACATATAGACGTGAAGATATGCCATTTACAGAAGATGGATTAACACCTGATTTAATTATGAATCCTCATGCTGTTCCTTCTCGTATGACAATTGGTCACTTAGTTGAGGCACTTTTAGGAAAAGCATGTGTAAATATAGGTAAGTATGGTGATGGTACACCGTTTACAGATATGAGCGTTGAGCAAATTGGTGATATTTTAGAAGAAAATGGGTTTGAGCGATATGGTAATGAATTAATGTATGATCCACGGTCTGGTAAACAATTTCCATTTGCAATATATTATTGTCCTACATATTATCAAAGATTGAAGCATATGGTTGATGACAAGATGCATTCTCGTGCACGTGGTCCTGTATCTAATATGGTTCGTCAGCCAACTGAGGGTCGTAATCGCGATGGTGGTTTCCGTACAGGTGAGATGGAACGTGATGCGTTGATTTCACATGGAGCTGCTGCATTCTTAAAAGAAACATTCTTAGAACGTTCTGATCACTTTAAAATCTATACTTGTACAAAATGCCGTAAAACAGCACAAGTTAATAGAGAACGTAATATATATCATTGTAAATCCTGTAAAAGTTATTGTGGTTTTTCGGAGATTCATTTACCATATGCTATGAAACTATTTAAACAAGAGGTTGGTGGTATGAGTATTAATATGAATATGTTAACGTAATTTTGACATAATTAATATAACTTAAAAAATAATTTCAAACATTTGATTTAATTTTTTCATTTATTTCTTTTAACCATCTCTGTGAAACATACTAATTTCAAGCCAACATTATACCAAACTCAACAAACGCATACATATATCTAATAGCATTATATACTAGTAATGTATTTAAATTGGAGAAGGAGAACACCTCAAAGACATGAAACTCGTAGCAGATTTCTACGTAATAAATCATCTTATGCAAGTTTCCACACTAAGCCGATAACACGGCATAATGACTCGTCATTTTATCAGTTACAGAGTGGTGTTTATAGTGGTACACATGGATTTCGTCAAAAAAAATCTATACATAAACCTAAAGAAGATGATCCATACAAGAATTTCAATGTCAGAAGTACAAAGTTGAGACGAACACAAACACGTTGTGGTATCATTGCTTTCAACCCAAGTTGTGAAAAAGTAATTTGTATTCAAAATAAGGCTATGTTTGATAAATATGGCACTATACAATGGGGTCTACCAAAAGGACACATGGACGAAAAAGATAGGAATTATTCTAGTTGTGCATCACGAGAATTTAAAGAAGAAACAGGTATTACACATTGTCTAGAACAAAAACATCATTTATTTAAGCGTGTAAATAATACTATGTATTTTCCTATTATTGTAAGTGATCATGTCAGAATTGCACCAATAGATACAGTAGAAATTATGGCAGCTGAATGGAAAAATATAACTCAAATTACAACTTTAGGCATTGAAACAAATGAACATAATCAAGATTTGAAAGTTCTATTACATCGCTATATTAATGAGATGATTATTATGGCTAAAAAAAACAATGATATTAGTATTAGTTTGAAAAATAAATAAATAGATGAAATTACTAACATGAAAATCTATATGATTTTCTTTTATTTTCTTTTATTATATTAGAATATAAATATAATTTTCAATAATGTCAAGTAAAGAAACACAATCATCTATTGATGATTTAACACCTGAAACTAAAAGTTTTTTACTATTATTATCAGAAGAAATATATGAAATATATAAACAATCCATTTTAATTGATGAATATATGAGAGACATGGAAGATGTAACCAAATCCGAAGATGTTACTGAACAAGATGATTATAAAAATTTTGTAAAAACTAATCTTGAATCGGCAAATTAAATAATTTATAAATAACATGTCCCCATAAAGATGGGTCTTTTATAATGCCAGGTGGCGAATTAAAATATTCCCATACATCTACTCCACCAAAATTTGGATATTTTTCTTTTATTTCAAGTAAAGTAATTAGACAATCTGAAAATGACTCCGTTGATGGAAATTGTGAACTAATCATACCCATAACGATCATATCTACTGGATAACCATTTTTAACAACCTGTTCTATATCATCTTTTGTATATGAACCATAAAATTGTCCATTAAACCAGCTAATATATTGTCCTTGAGGAGAATTATATAAATCTTTGTATATAAATCCACCCATACCTGTAGTATCATTTTGTAAAGAACTGCCTAAAGGAGCCATCGTCATAATAAATTCATTTCCAAAATCGTCATGTAAATCTTGCATTAACTTTTTTATATCATCTAATTTAACATATTCTTCTATATCTAGATCGATACCCTTGATGATTTCATATGTTTTTATAGTATTTCTCAACATGTTATAATAGTTTTTATACGAATTGTCATCTTTAAATAAGTTCGAATATGCCCCACCTGCTCCACCTAACATTATTAATATTGTAACACCACGGGTTGATAGAGTATTTAATTGTTGCCAACATTCTGTAAATCTTCGATCATCTGGCGGATAATCATTTAAATGTATATATGGACTTCCATCTGGGTTTGTGCCAAAATGAAACGCACTTAAAATAATATGTGTACATGGTGGAATATCAAGATTTAATAGTGGTTCTAATCCAACTAATGTTTGATAATAATAAATAATACGTGAAGATGACATTTGTATGTTTTAATAGCTTAGTATTAATCTATTATAATAGATACACATTTAAACTTTTGATTCATGTTGAATTCATTTTATGTTTTGTATTAACTTTTTTAAAAATCGTTTACTATCAACATTGACATACATCTTCTCAATATTGTGTTATTCTGACACATGTAGCCAATTATTAAGATATTTAATCTTCCCATTTACACCACAAATCTGAATTACATGCATCTTTATTAGACACATCTGGGTAATTGTTTTTACAATTTGCATTCGTTATACTTAAACCGTCGGTACCGACACATTCACCTGTTGTTGTACTAGTTGTTGTATTATTTGTGTTGTTATTTTGATTTGTATTCGAAGGTTTGTTCCAAGAATATGTTGTACCTCTTCCCAAATCAGTTGTGCCATCAGAAGCTTTTTCCCATCCTGACGGCGCGTTATTTTCTGTATCAACGCACGAATGAAATTCAGGGGTACTTGTGCTATAATCAGTACACCATTTCTCACCATAATGGTCAGTCCAAGTATAATTACTTGAATCAGGTAACCATGCTTGACTTGGGCCTTCACCCGCAATGTTCTGATATGTATTTAGATGACTACCCATCAAGCTCATATCACTATTATATGGTGTATAAACATTATGTCCTGGATCTGGTAACGCCTCTGATAAATCATTTGTTAAATTAGTACATTCTCTTTCATTATAGTGATTATCAGTAAATGCTGCATGTTTACATAAAAATAAGTCATTTGAACCAACTGTGCCATACACGCTGTTAACAAAAAATGTTTCATCAACTCCGGCATCTTTTCCTGATATTTTCCCCGCGGTATCTAACAATGCTGCATGGTATGGGTTATCTTCTTGTAAATACTCATCAGTTTTATTTATTATTGTACCATTGTCATCATAATTATTAACTGTGCAACATATACAGCCAGAGTTTTCACCACCTTCTAAACTATTGCAATTTTTATTTTCATTTAATGCTACCCAACCTTTCCCAGCACTTTCACAACGTTCTTTACATGAATATACGCCACAAGCTTGATTTGTCCATAAACATATAGAGTTTTTAAAGTCACTTATATTTCGTGTTTTTTGACATTTTCCACGATAACCAACAGTACATTTATCATCATCAGCTGTATAATCTGTATAATCTATATCTTGATTATTTGAATCAGAAGGTGTTCCATAAGATACACTTACATCTTGTGTATATTCTGTAAATGTATAATTTGGACCATAATCTGCACTACATGCGTAATCTGGGTTTATAAGTCCATATGTTCCTGCTGTAGTACATTGTTGTCCATCAACTTCATATGCCATATTTGTGAATTCAGTCCCAACTGGAACTTTATCATCTGTCATACATGTTGCACGTGTTTTAGTATCAGGAAAATAACAACCTACATTCCAGCTGCTATTTTTAGATGGCCATGGAAACCATTCATCGCCATAAGTATTTTTACACGTATCACCCATATTATCAGTACGGTACACACATTCAGTTGACCATGGTTCTAATTCAACACCAGCACTGTAACCCATTTCACATTGAACACGGCGATAATCGCCCCAACAACCATAGGTATCTGTATCATACACACTTTTTGCACCATATGTATGTTGACTTGGTTGATCAATACTTATCTCTCCTTGTTCAAAACCAACCTGTCTTCTACATGCATCATTTGCGGTATCGGCTGTGCGACCTTCACTTATATCCGTATCAGAACCAATTAAACAATGACTTGAATTTACAGGAGCTTGGACCCCATTGAAATAACCTACACCACATTTAGCATGTGTTCCTATATATACTCCAGCTACATCGCTTGGTGCAGTACATGCTTCACTATCAGCACTTTTACCGAAAGTTATATCTGCAGGACCATTTGGTATATCTAGATTATACGAGATGTCTGCAGGTGTTAGAACTCCACCACCAACTTCATTTGCACAATTTTGATTAAATTCTCCTAAAGTATCAGTTTGAATTCTACATTGTGTCATATTTATTGTATCATCTGATCCTATAAAATATCCAAGACCACATACACCACGTTCTTGACGTCCAGATGTAACAGCTATCTCATCAGATAATCCTCCAAGTAGACCGACAGCACAGTCGTATTGAGAAGTTTCTATTTGACCCCATGTTAAATGTTGTGGTAAATTATCAGAATCCCCATCTGTATATAGATCAGAACAGGTCTCATTAAAATTAGTCATAGTTGAAACATTACAATCAGTTGTTGTAGGACCAGTAGGTACACAATATCCATTAATAAAGTCACTTACAATTGGAATGCCATAAGATGCTAATGAACATGCTAAATCATTAAATGAACTATTCGCATAAGTTTGTAATTGATCACCACTTAAAGGTACTTCTGTTTCTAAATCATTGTAATAGGTATCTTTTACAGTTTCTTCTCTTTCTTGTTGTTTTACATATCCTACTGCTAGACGTTCAATATAAGAATTCAATACATCAAGACGATTTTTATAAATTCTTAATAATTCAGTTGAATCTGGTTCAGTGTTTAAAATATTTGTATAGTCATCTATAGCTGAATCACGTTTGGTAAATAAATCATCTATATCTGTGCTTGTTAAACGTAGAGCTGCTAATTCTGTTACATAATCAGCTTCATCTGCATTTTTATATTTATAAGGATCAATATCATTTACAATACTTCCAGCGGCTTGACCAATCGAATTTATTGTATTACTTATTGTATTTCCAAGGGAGTTAATATTACTTCCTGCAAATTGTCCAGTAACATCACTAATTACATCTGCAGCTGCTAAGGTATTTTGGGCATTTTGCAATGTTTGTGTTATAGATGAATATATACCCGTATCACTACCGCTACCACTTTTATTTTCTTCTAATTCGGATAAACTATTTTGTAGAGCTTGTAAATAATCCATAATACAAAATAACTAAGATGTTAATTATATAATAACTATAAAAAACTTTGTCAAATGATTTGAATCGTTCGAAATTCAATTTAAATTATCGATATATTAATGAATATTACTGCTGGTGTTATTTTTAAAACATACGAATTAAATCTATAACTCATTAATTTCTTATAAATGTCACGAATTGTATGTCCTATACCTGATGAACATCTTATTCCTGATCAAGGACGAGTATGTGAATATGGAGGATTTTCACACGATGAATATAACACATATTTCTATGAATATAATGTTGGTGAAATATTTGATGTGTGTTGTGTAGCAAGAGGCACAAAACCCTTGGCAGCAATGGATTTAGTTACAGATAGAAGTCTTAAATTCTTACATAAAAATATAGCAACTGGGTACTATGATTCTGATATGTACAATAGAATAATACGTTATATTAATAGTATTAAATTACCAAGTTTTCAGTGGACAGAAACAAACGGTAATTATTTGCGATGTATTTATTATAATCCAGAAATAAAGGGTAGTAGTGATAATGCATTAAAATTGATGTTAATTCTTCAAACAGATTATTTTGA
>Ga0315315_10005281_pt1 | contig 11914 bp, 11 predicted proteins | sample M140m3416metaG_FD_203699 | JGI IMG/M metagenome (GOLD analysis project Ga0315315, IMG submission 203699) | Ammonia-oxidizing marine archaeal communities from Monterey Bay, California, United States - M1 40m 3416 | ecosystem: Environmental > Aquatic > Marine > Intertidal zone | place: USA...
TGAAAATCCTCCATCATGAAAAAGGTTTTGCATAGTTACCTTTCTAGTATAATCGGAGAACATTGAAATACAGTAATCTGCACATTCATCAGCCGAGGCATTTCCTAAAGGAGATAAATCATTTGCAAACCTATAAAAACCATCAAAACCAGATACACCACTTCCTGCGGTAGTATCAGTTGGAGACTGAGAAATAGTATTTACTCTGACATTTCTTCTTAATCCGTAGTGATATCCAAAACTTCTTGCAATAGATTCTAATATAGCTTTATTGTCTGCCATATCATTGTAAGTATGAAAAACTCTTTGAGCAGCAATATAAGACAAACCTACTACTGAACCCCATTCACTTAAAGCATCTAACTCCCAAGCAGCTTGCATAGTTTTATGGAATGATAATGCAGAAACATCATAACCCTTTATATTCCAATCATAATTTTGTTCATAATAAGCCTTTCCTTTTCGCACATTTACAGACATTCCAATAGAATGCAATACAAAGTCAATCTTTCCCCCTAACTCTTCAATAGCACTTTCATACAATGTTTTTAAATCCTCCATTGAAGTTGCATCAGCTGGAATAACTTTAGCTCCAATCTGCTCAGCTAACTTGTCAATTGTCCCCATTCTTAATGCAATAGGTGCATTTGTTAAAACTATATCAGCCCCTTCGGCATGAGCATGTTCTGCAACTTTCCATGCAATTGATTTTTCATCAAGTGCACCAAAAATAATCCCTCTCTTTCCTTTTAGTATATTATTTGGCATTTCATAAATTTATTCTGCAAATATAATATTATTGATTTAATAATACCATAGCATTCTCAAATGCTGCATTAGTTATTTCTTTTCCGCTTAATAGTTTTGCAATCTCTTCTATCCTTTGCTCATTATTTAAAACTGTAACATCTGAAATTGTTGTTCCAGACCTTACCTTTTTCACTACTTTAAGATGAACCTTTGCCTTTGAAGCAATCTGTGGTAAATGAGAAATTGCTATCAATTGATTTTTACTACTAATTTCTCGCATCATATCTCCCATTAAGGAGGCAATTTCGCCACTTACACCAGCATCAATTTCATCAAAGACCAAGGTGTTAACTTTAGAAGATTGAGCTGAAAGGAATTTAATTGCGAGTGTTAATCTTGATAACTCCCCACCTGAAGCAACTTTAGAAATCTCCTGCATTGGACTTCCTTTATTTGCAGAAAATAAGAATTTAATTATTGTATTTCCAAATTTATGAAAGTTGTCAGTTTTATTTAAACTTACCTCAAATTGAGCATAGGGCATTCCCAAATTCTTTAAATGCTTTTCAATTTTAGATTTTAATTTAGGAAGAACTTTTCTTCTAGATTCGTCAAGTATATCTGCAGATTCCTTAAGTAATTTATATTGTTTTTCAATTGCATCTTTCTTAACTAAAATTTGCTCATCAAATGATAATGAAGTTTGAATTTTAGTATCAATATCATTTTTTAAATCAATTAATTCTTCTACAAATTGCACCCTATGTTTTTGTAGTAAATTATTAATAATATCTAAACGATTATTGCAAAATTGCAATTTTTGTGGATCAGATTCTAACTTACTCTTAATGTCTATCAACTCATCATTAACATCATTTAACTCAATAATTACACTCTCAATTCTTTCCGGGATACCTTCAAAAGAATCAAATTTTTGCAACAACTTTTTTATTGATACTAAATCAGAAAAAACTCCTTTTTCAGTACCTAACAACTGTTCGCTTTCAGTAATTACATTTACAATACCATCAACATTTTCCAAAAGCGAAATCTGCCTTTCAAGCTCCTCTTTTTCACCACATTCTAAATTTGAAGACATTAATTCATCTAATTGAAAATTTAAGAAATCTAATTCCGAATCTGATAAACTTCCAGAGCTTTTTATTAGTTTTAACTCTGATTTTAATTCACTATATTTTTGTAATTCAAAACGATACTTCTCTAATTCTTTTTCTGATTTAGCAATTTCATCAAGCACAATAAATTGAGCATAATCCTCTTTTATTAAAACGGATTGCTGCTGATCATGAATTTCAATAATTTGCTTACCAAAAGCAGTTAAAACATTTAACAAAACTGGGGTGTCATTTATAAACGCTCTGCTTTTTCCATTTGAATTTATTTCTCTCCTGACAATAGTTTGTTCTTCAAAATCTAAATCATTTACAATAAAAAAACTTTCCTTTGTTTTATCAACTTTAAATCTCCCTTCAATAATACTTTTAGTAGCACATTTTTCATTAGAAAAACGTTCAACTCTTTTGCCTAAAAGTAAGGATAAAGCATCAAGCAAAATAGATTTTCCAGCACCAGTTTCTCCTGAAACTACTGTAAACCCATCAGTAAAATATATACTTACATTCTTTAATAAAGCATAATTACTAATGTGCAGACTTTTTATCATCTTTCTCCTTCTGCAGATTGTGTAATAGCTTGATATTCAGAGGAATTTGCTGGATCAATTTCAGTAAGAGTTTTAACAATTCTTGCTTTTTCATTTGGAAAAGCCTCTGAATAAATATTTATTATCTCATCTGATTTTGCATCAAAGAAAATCTTTAAGATAAATGCAGTGGCATTATTTCTATAAATACTTTTTAAGCTTTCAATTGACTCAGTAATTTCATATCTAGCATCATCAGGCTCTTCAGCTAATTTATCCAAGCCAAATCTATGATATCGGTACATACACATATGAAAATTGCTATACCTTGAATCCATTAAATCCTCTGCCAACCAATATCTATTTTTATCACTCTCAAATGCCTTCCAGCCTGGTTCTGCAACATTTTGAGCATTACTTACAATTCTTTGAGCTATATTAAAATATTCGTTTCCCCCTTCTTCAGAAAAAGATGCAAAATCTAAACCTAAGATAATGTTTACATAGAAAGCCAAGACTGAAGTTAAATTTGACATATGGGTAGCTTCAGAAAACTCTAAAGATTGATATTCAACATATTTAAACCTGAAGTTATTGTCTAAATAATTGAATAAAGTTGATTTGTATGAAGTGCCAAAAATTGGCCTAGTACTTTGTATTTGAATTGATCCTTCAAACTCATCATTAGAAATTTGTTTACTAATGTTAATCAATATTGTGCATTCAATTCGCTCTTCATTCTGAACATTTGCAGTTGTCCATTTCTTATTGTTAACAAACTCATAAATAGCAGTTTGCATGGTCTGAAATACCTTTCTGTCACTAGTCTGAACTTGAGATGAGTTAATTCTAATATTACAAAGCAATTCTTGCGCATTTACATTTATACCAAATCCAATAACAAGAAAAAATAAAATGAAATTTTTCATTAACTCAATTCAATAATTTGTTGTACAATATCTTTTGCTACTTCTATCTTATCTTTCAACTCAAAATTCTTAATATTATTTTGCTTATCAATTATTGTAACCTGATTAGTATTGTGTCCAAAGCCAGCACCCTTATTATTTAATGAGTTTAAAACAATCATATCAAGATTTTTTCTTTGCAACTTTAATTTAGCATACTCAAATTCATTTTCTGTTTCTAAAGCAAAACCAACAACAAACTGATTATCTTTCTTGCTATTTCCCATTTCAGATAAAATATCAGTTGTTTTTGATAAGTCAATTGTTAAGCTATCTCCTATTTTCTTTATTTTATTCTTAGCCACTTTAATTGGAGTATAATCAGACACAGCTGCTGCAAAAATTGATATATCAGAAGTTTTAAACTTAGAGGACACTATTTTATACATTTCATTTGCAGACTCTACTCTTGTAATGTTAATATTTGAATGCTTACATTCTAAATGAGTAGGACCTAAAACAAGTTCAATATTTGCACCTTTATCAGCACATTCTAAAGCAAGTGCTATTCCCATTTTTCCTGATGAATGATTACCAATAAAACGAACAGGATCAATAGCTTCATAAGTTGGACCTGCTGTAATTAAAATTTTCTTATCGGTAAAAGGTAAATCTGAAGATAAATCAGAAATAATATGTTCAATAATTTCTGATGGCTCAGCCATTCTACCTTCACCTACTAAACCACTTGCTAATTCCCCAAATCCAGATGGAATCAACTTATTACCAAAAGACTGTAATTTTTCAATATTTTCTAAAGTTGATGGATGTTTATACATATCTAAATCCATTGCCGGAGCAAAATAAACATGACACTTTGCCGATAGATATGTTGTTAAAAGTAAATTATCTGCCTCCCCTACAGCTATTTTAGCCATTGTACTTGCCGTTAAAGGGGCAATCACCATAAAATCAGCCCATAAACCAATTTCTACATGACTATTCCACATCTCTGTATCTTTATTAACCATTCTCGATAAGACAGGGTTTTCTGACAAAGTTGAAAGTGTTAATGGAGCAACAAAAGATAAAGAAGCCTCAGTTTGAATAACTCGGACTGAGGCTCCTGCTTTTTTGAATAAACGAACTAGTTCAGCAGTTTTATAAGCTGCAATACTAGCCGTTACTCCTAATAATACTTTTTTACCTTTAAGCATTTGGGTTTGAATCTTTATCTTCTAATGCGTTTGCATCTCTCATATAAAGCTCATTATTCAATAATTCTTTCATTGCTATAGCCCAAGGCTTTGGCAAACTCTCATAAAACTTAGAAACAGCAATTTGCTCTTGATTTTCAAAAACTTCATCTAACTGCTCTTGAGAAATTGCAAATTCTTCAAGTTTAGACATTAATTCTTCCTTCATTTTCTCGTTTACTTGTGATGACCTTTTAGCCATAACTGATACTGCCTTAAAGATATTGTCAGTTTTTGCTACAAAATCATCTACATTTCTTGTAATAGTAGATTTTTGTGCTCCTGTTTTTTTAAATTTCATTTTTATTTTCTTTTAATTCGGTTAATGATTGTATAGTTTTATTATATGTGTTTTTTAAATCTTCTAAAAATTCACTTTTAGGGTAATTATCTTCAAATTGCGAATATGCATCAAGAGTAGATTTTAACCTCTCCTCTACCTTAGTACTGATACTATTAATTGCTAATGAGTAAGATGATTTTACAATCAAAAAATGAACTTCTTCTCTATTATTATAAGAGGGAAAGTCAATAAGCACATTATCTAAAGCAATTATTGCAGATTTATAATTTTCAGTAATGTAATATTGTTTAGCATTTTCAAACGCTTTTTTTGAAAGCACAAACCTCAATTCATCTATAAGCACATTGCACTTTTCTAACCTATCACTAAGAGGATATCTATCAATAAAAGATTGTAATTCCTTGATTGTTTTATAGTTATTTGTTGCATCCAAAGAATAAGCAGGAGTTTCATTATAATAACACTGTGCTACCATAAAAGCACATTCTTCCGTATGCTTACTATTTGGGTAATTGATAGTGAAATTTCTAAAAAGATAAGCTGCAGTTAAATTATCTCCAGTAACATAATTACAATAAGCGTAATAATAAGCAACTTCTTGCATTTTTGAAGTCCCTCTTAAAGCAGTTGACAATTCATTAAATAATGGCATTGCCCTATTGTATTCTTCTGCCTCATAATAGGCAACTGCTTTTTCGTATTTATATTTATAGTCATCACTCTTCAATACTTTCTGATATTCTCCACAAGAAGTAAAGACTAAAGTAATTAATAATATTTGTAATATTTTTCTCATCATAATTTTAATGGAGTAAAGATAAAGGGTATAATTGGATATTCCTAAATTATTTTCTATCTAGTAAACTGGAATAATTTGAATTTATTGCTTTAGTAATGAGGTGATTTTTGGACTCATTGGATTTGTATTGGAGTAAAAGTAGTTGACAAACTCTCCTTTTTCATCTACTATATATTTTTGGAAATTCCATTTTACTGAAGAGCTGGACTTTCCGTTTTTCTTTTTATTGGTTAACCAGTTATAAAGTTGATGCTTACCCTCTCCTACAACTTCAATTTTTTCAGTCAATAAAAAGCTAACACCAAAATTTTTAGCACAAAACTGCTGTATCTCTTTTTCAATACCAGGCTCCTGCCCTCCAAACTGATTACAAGGCAAACCAATCACAACTAAATTCTCTTTAAACTGTTGATGCAACTCTTCTAAACCAGCATACTGTGGTGTAAAACCACACTCAGAAGCCACATTAACAAATAAAATATGCTTTCCTCTAAACTGTTTTAAATCTATAGGATTCCCGCTAATATCATTGATTGCTATATCATAAATTGATACTTGCGTATTAGGAGTAGTAAAGGAAAATAGTGACATAATTATTAGTATTAGATTCTTCATTAATTAATCAAGCTTTTAAGCTCATTTTTTATTGCATCACTCGCTTCAATAAGTGGCAATCTTACTTGACTTTTACAAATTCCTAAAAGCTCCAAACAAGCCTTTACTCCTACAGGATTACCTTCAGCATATAAGGGTATGTAAAAATCATACAACTTATTATGCAACTGATTTGCAATTTCTTTATTTCCTGAAAGACCGTAAGATACCATATCAGAATATTCCTTAGGATGTGACTGACCAATTACCGAAATAACTCCCTCAGCCCCCATATGTATCATAGGTAATGTAAGCCCATCATCTCCAGAAATAACAACAAAATCAGAAGGTTTATTTTTAATGATTTTCATTATCTGATCCATATCACCTGAAGCCTCTTTTACAGCAACAATATTTTCAAAATCATGAGCCAATCGTAAAGTTGTTTCTGAAGCCATATTACTAGCAGTACGGCCAGGTACATTATACAAAATAATTGGTAAAGGTGAGTTTTCTGAAATCATCTTATAATGCTGATAAATACCTTCTTGGCTAGGCTTGTTATATGCTGGAGAAACTGATAAAATTGCATCTATACCATTCAAATTAGCGGATTTAATTTCATCAACAACTTGTATAGTATTATTGCCCCCAATTCCTAAAACAATAGGAATTCTCCTATTATTTATCTTCTTACAAAATTCAACAACTGCTACCTTTTCAATTGTACTTAAGGTTACGCTTTCACCAGTTGTACCCATTAAAACTAAATAATCTATTCCGCCATCAATTACATGATTAAGTAAATTTTCTAAACCTTTATAATCTACTGATTTATCATTATTAAATGGAGTTACTAATGCAACTCCTGTACCTTTAATTTTATCCATTTACTTATTTATTAAATTAATATAATGTTTAATTTCATGCATGAGTCTTTCCATACTTTTATCATCTTTTAAGGAGATCATTAAATCATAAATTTCATAATTTACTTCATGTATTCCGATCTTGAAATGTGCGATAGAACTTGCTATCAAATATTTAATAGGGATTATGCTGCTATCGCATAAATTGATAAGGATATCATATTCTTTATTTACAAAATTATCAATTATATAATTCTGAGGTTTATAATACCAATTTAGATCCTTTTGATAAAAGAAATCATATTGCAATTTTGGAGTATGATGAAATGATAACTGCTTAGAATTAACATAGCCAAGTGCCTTAACATCCTTCTTTAAATCAAAGAAATAAGACACAAAAGGTTTAATAATTTTTATCTGTTCTTCTGATGTCGCATCGTATAAAATCCCAATTGACTTTGCATCCTCTAAATTACAAACTGCCTTTGAACGCTTATTTATTTTAAGCTCTCTTTGAAAAACCCACTTTCCTACTTTTTGTTTAAAATCTTCAATAAATTGCATTAACTTATTTTTTCTAAAAATTCAGTTTCATTAACTAAAGGAATTTTTAAATCCTCTGCTTTTTGTTTTTTACTTGGACCCATATTATCTCCAGCCAATACAAATGTAGTGTTTTTTGATATCGAACTAACATTCTTTCCTCCATGCTCTATAACCATTTTTTTAATTTCTACTCTACTAAACTGAGAAAACACACCAGAAACAACTATCTTTTCTCCTTTTAAAATCTCTGATTTCTTGGAAACTTCAAAAGTGCTAATCTTTTTACAAGAATAAATTGATGGTCTTTTTTGCTTTTTTGAAAAAGGAATATATTTAAAGTCTGATTTTAACTTTCCAATCTGAAAACCTTCTTCTTTAGATAATTCAATAAGGCAAGAATGGTTTTTAATATTTAATAATTCAACCCCTATTTTTGCACAAACAATTGAGTCACTTAATGCTTCATGATGCTTCAGCTCAAAACCAAAATGTTTAGCTAAAGTTGAAAGCTTGTAATTTGGTAAATCTGAAATCACTTTCTCTGACAATCTATAAGTACATGCGTATTTTACTTTTGGAAATTCTATTTCAGATTCAGAAAGAATCTGTCGTAAAACACTTAAATCAAAAGATGCATTATGTGCAACTATAAGTCTGTCTTCAAAATAATGCCTAATTGTATCCCATTTCTCTGAAAAACTAAGCTCATTTACAACATCATCTTCTGCAATTCCATGAATCCATGTATTTGTAAAGTAATTTGGAAATGGTTTAAAGAAAATGTGTTCAGAATTTACTATTTTCCCATCTTCAACTTCAACAATACCAATTGAGCACGCACTAGTTCTCTTTTCATTAGCAGTTTCAAAATCTATTGCTACAAAATTCATTGATTTAACATTTGAATAAATTCATTTTCTGAGATAATTTCTATTCCAATTTTTTCAGCTTTTTCTTTTTTAGATGGCCCCATATTTTTACCAGCTAGCACGAAAGTAGTGTTTTTTGAAATGGAACTTACATTCTTTCCCCCATTAACTTCAATAATATCTTTTAACTCTTTTCTACTATAATTTTCAAAAACACCACTCACAACAAACCTCATTCCATCAAAAATATTTGAATCTTTTTGTTTCTCTTCAAACACAAAATTAAGCCCACTCTCTTTAAGCTCATTAATTAACTGAATATTTTCTTGTTTTGAAAAATAATCAATTAAGCTATTTGCAATTTCAGGACCAATATCATTTATAGATTCTATTTCTTCAAATGACATTAGAATTAATTTATCAATGGTTTTCACTTCTTCTGCTAACTTTTTAGCTACAGTCTCACCTACATGTCTAATTCCCAATCCAAACAAAACTTTTTCAAAAATCTTCTTTTTAGAATCATCAATACTTTTAATAAGATTTTCAACTTTCTTTTGCTGAAGAACAACCTTATTTCTTTCTGATACTTTGATAAAGAAATCAGATATTTTCCTGTCTTGTCCATCTAAAAATATACTGTCTTTAACTTTTTCTAGTTCATCAATAAAATTACAATCTGCAATTGCTTTTTCTAGTTCTTCTTTACTAATAATTGAAAACTCTAACAACTTAATAGAGTTAAAAAGTGAAATATATTGTTTTAACCCACTTTGATTTAAATTATCAAATCTAGAAATCCATATTTGATTTTCAGTTATAAAACGAACTATTTTCTTGCTTTTATCCTCTGCTACTTTTTCTAAAATAGAATTACTCTTTAACACCTTTTTTAACTCAGAAATACTATTTATATCTCTTAATTCTTTATAATGCTCTAAAATTATTTTTGAGACTTCTCTAGAAAAAATATTAGGTTTATGTGCAAATAATAAAGCATAGCTTTTTACTTGCAATTTCTCATTATATTTAACTGAGCTATCATTAGTTTCCTTGTATTTTGTTAATCCAATTAATTTTTCTCTATAATCTTTCAATTTATAAATATCTGAAATATTGTTTAGAAAATTGTTTTCAGCTAACATCTCAATAATCTCTTCGCCAAGCCCATCAATATTCATGGCTTTGCGACTGACAAAGTGCTCAAACTTTCCAATTATTTGCGGTAAACAATATTCAGTATTCAGACAATAATGCTTAGCATCACCTTCTTTACGAACAAGCTCAGTATTACAAGATGGACAATTAGCAATATATTCAGTTGATTGAGAAAATAAATCCCTATCCTTTAACTCTACTCCTACAACTTTTGGAATAATCTCGCCCCCCTTCTCAATATAAACCATATCTCCTTCTCTAATATCTAATTTTGCAATCTGATCAGCATTGTGTAAGGAAGCTCTTTTCACTGTAGTTCCAGCCAACTGAACTGGTTCCAAGTTAGCTACTGGAGTAATTGCACCAGTCCTCCCAACTTGATAAGTAATTTCATTTAAAATAGTTGAAACTTGTTCTGCTTTGAATTTATAAGAAATAGCCCACCTTGGAGATTTTGCCGTGAAACCCATCTCCTCTTGCAAATTAATGTCATTTACTTTTATTACAATTCCATCAATTTCATAAGGTAAAGCATGTCGCTTTTTATCCCATCTTTCTGTAAATTTCAAAACATCATCTATCGTGTTGTATTTTGAAATTTCATTTGGGACTTTAAAGCCCCAATCTCTAGCTTTTTGCAGATTTTCATAATGATTAGTTGAAGGTAAATCTTCTCCTAGAAGATAATACAAATAGCAATCTAATGGCCTTTTAGAAACTTCATTCGCATCAAGCAACTTTAAACTACCAGATGCTGTGTTTCTAGGGTTTTTATAAGGCTCTAAGTCTTCCATAGCTCTTAGCTTATTCATTTTTTCTAAACCTTTAATTGGAATAAATATTTCACCTCTAATTTCAAAATTTGTAGGATAATCTCCTTTCAATTTTAAAGGAATACTTTTTATTGTTTTTACATTTGAAGTTACATCATCACCTTGGACTCCATCACCTCTAGTGAGTGCTTGGGTTAAATTCCCATTATCATACGTTAAACTTATAGAAACTCCATCATATTTTAATTCACATACATATTCTATTTCCTGATCAGTTAGTTTGTGCAATCTTGTATCAAAATCATGTAAATCTCCTTCTGAATATGTGTTTCCTAAAGAGAGCATTCTATATTTATGTGCTACAGTTTTAAATCCGTCAGTAATTCCACCACCCACTCTTTGAGTTGGGGATGTTGCATCAAAAAATTCGGGATTTTCATCTTCTAATTGAACAAGCTCTTGTAATAGCTTGTCAAACTCAAAATCAGAAATTGTGGAAGTATCTAAAACATAATACGTATGATTATGCTCTGCCAACTCCTTTCTAAGAAAGTCTATTCTTTCTTTAATTTTCATTTATTTTTGATAAGGAAAATGAGAGTCATGCAAAATAATATTAAGCTTACCGTTATTGTCTTTTTTATAGGCAAATGAAAACTCAACTTTTATTTCTCCATCCGAATTTCTAAAGTAATAATTACCCATGGCAAAAGCAAAATTTTCTTCAAGCTTTATAGCAGAATTCTCCCACCTTACACTATTCCAGCCTTTTAATGCAAAACCTTTATCCTCTGAAAAACTAGGGTTTCCGGCTACAAAATAAGATAATGCAGACGCTTTGTTTAATCTAAACTGAACATCAGATGCTAGAGTTGGCTTAAACAAAACTTCTCCATCATCATAGGCATAAAGTTTACCAATAAAAGCAGATGCTTCAGATTTAAAATCTTCATTATTTCGATGTTTTTCTACAATTTTTAATAAGCCGTCAGACCATTGCCTTTGCACATCTAATACTTCTTCTTTTGTTATCATAATTTTGATGATTTGTCTATTCAAAAATAACTATTTCTTTATTGCTTTTATCATTCTGTCCTTATCGTTCATGTCTTTTTTCAACTCAATATTAACAAATCCAATATCGGCAAGTATTTCACTTGTTTCTTTACCAAATTTTGCGTTAATTTCAAAGAATAATTTTCCATTTTCATTAAGGAAATTAAAAGCTAAAATTGCAATTTTTTTATAAAATATTAAAGGATTTTCATCTTCAACAAAAAGTGCTAATTCAGGCTCATAATGAAGAACATTTTCTTGCATTTTTTCCTTTTCAGAAATCAAAACGTAAGGAGGATTACTAACAATTAAATCAACTTTTTGTAATGAGTTAGTTTGTAATATATCTTGATGAATAAAATCAATCTC
>Ga0315315_10005283_pt1 | contig 11910 bp, 2 predicted proteins | sample M140m3416metaG_FD_203699 | JGI IMG/M metagenome (GOLD analysis project Ga0315315, IMG submission 203699) | Ammonia-oxidizing marine archaeal communities from Monterey Bay, California, United States - M1 40m 3416 | ecosystem: Environmental > Aquatic > Marine > Intertidal zone | place: USA...
GCCAATTTTAACAGGGCGAATTTTAATTTTAGGTTTTACATATCCATATTGTGTTTTTGACCATATGACATCCGTGACAATAGATTCGCCTATTTGATCACCCATGACCTTTTTAAATGCAAATGCATGATCTGGGTTTCCTTTTGTTTTACGTTCATATTGTTTATTTTGAATACAAATTACACCATCAATAATATAATCATATTCATCTCTCCATTTAACTAGATACTTAGAAAGTATATCTTGATCAATTGTTTTTACTTTTTTATTAATAACTGTTAAGAATTTTTTTGACTTAAGAAATGTATATTGTTTTGAAGGAATCAAGTTAGGTGCTATAACTTCGTAAGCAACAAAATCTAAATCATTTAGTTTGGATGTATCAAGGTTTTTACCATTAACCATGCCTGCCGCAAATGATCTTTCATTTGCGTAATCCTTTTTATATTTTTTAAAATTTTCTTTTGAAATAATCAATTCACCACGAACAGCTGTTTCTGTTTGCAATTTGGGTATTTTAATATATGGTGCAAGATGAGATATATCAAAACCTTCGTTACCTTTTCCTCTTGTGTAAATCTTCATATCATTATTTTTGTAACAAATAAGACAACTCATACCATCCAATTTTGCCGAAAGTACATAATTACCCGGATATTTCTTAATCCAATTATTTAAAACATTTGTATCAGGTTTAATCTTATCCATAGAACCTAGAAAATAAGGAAGTTTAACCTTTTTTTTTGAAGCTGTAATTGTCACACCTTCATGCCCTTGCTTAATTATTTCATTATCTGGAAATTCTTCTTGTGACCATTCACGTAAAATATCATATTCTTCATCCGTCATAAGAGGCTTATTTTTTGCATAATAGTATTCATCTGCTTCTTGAATCATTTTTTCAATATCTTTTTCTGTTAAACTATACAGGAATGTTTCTCCCGTTTTTTTAAAAAGTTTAATATTTTCTTGTGCTTTATTTTTTTTTTGTGTTTTTGAAGAAACTCTCTTAGATCGTCGGAGATGTTTTTTTAGTGCTTTTTTTTGCGTTTGTTTTTTCTTAGGTTTTTCAATTTGCCCTTGTCCTACCGCCTCACCAACAAGTTTAAATGAATTGCCGTCAATTCTATCTTTTGGATCTCGCCACTCAATTCCAAGAAAATCAAATATAGATTTTTCATCAACAAATGTATGATCTACTTTGTTTGTTTTTTTATTTTTTTCCATGTGATACATACCATGTTCGTTCATTGTATATCCAAGATGCAATGCACGTTGCCTCATTAATGTATTAAATATTTTACTTCCAGTAAAATACAATATTGCAAATGGAAATTCTTCTTCAGAGGTCATCATAAAGTCAATACGTCTTGCTTTTGATGATTTTTTTAGTTTTGAGATACCAAGGGTTTTAATTTTACCCCTTGAAAGAACTTCAATCAATATCTTATTCTTAATAAGCAAATCAATGAAATTCTTATAAATATTTTGATCTTTGTCACTTATAATAACATCAATATCACCTGATGTTTTGGCATGTCTTCTCCAACTCCCAACAATTTGCATTTTACTTGTTGAAGATCTAATTTTTGAAAAGTTCTTATTCAACATAACATAATATTTATCAATTTCTTTTCTTGGAATTCTTTCTTGAATATCATCATAATATTTCAAACCTTTCTTTTGAACATCATTCAACACTTCTTCTTGCCTTTCTCGTAGTTCTTCAATGGTTTTAATATTATATTTATTAACCAATTTTGCAGCAATCTTTGGACCAATCCCATACACCTTTGTAAATAAATATTTCGGATCATTCTCCGAATCAATCAATTTTTGAACTTGACCTGTTTCCAAAAATTCTGTTAAAACCCTGTATACAGTTTTTCCTTCTTTAAAAGGTCCAAAACCCAAAATATCTTCTTTATTTTCAATATTTTTATTTACACCCATTATTGATTCTTTGGCTTTATTATATGCCCGCGCCTTAAATGGTTGACCTTGGATATACATCAAACTTTCCATTTTCTCAAACATCTGGATAAGTTGTTTGTTCATTTTATTACTATTTATTGTTATTGTTTATATCATTTTATAAAAATGTTTTGAAGATCAATTTATTTTTATAAAAATATATTATACTTTTTTATACATTTCTTTCATAATTATTGAATCTTGTTTAAATAATTTATTATTTCTTTTTTGTTCTAAATATTCCTTTGCTTTGCATTTTTCCATAATATTTAGATATTTTTTAGATGCATACATGAGTTTAAATATACAATTATCATATGATATTGACTCTATTTTAATGTTTTTATTTTTCTTTATTTTTCGTATAAATAAAGCAACATTATTATCATCTTCTTCAAATACAAAAGTCATTACATAATGATTTCTAAAAATTCTACGATTTTTTCCCATTATTTCATAATTGTTATAAGAAAACATTTTATAATGATCATTGGCTAAATTTATTATATCATTTTTAAGCATCAGAAAATTTTTATTTTTATTGATATCAAAAGATAATTCTATAATATAACTCATCTTTAAATTATAAAAATATTAAAATTACTTACAGAAATGTAAGTAAATATTTCGTTAAAAGTAATATTTTTAATTAAATTAATAAAGAAAAATTAATATATTTTAATAAAGTAATTATATATCAAAATGGCAGGAACCGATGAAGGACAATTAATTAATTACAAAGAAACTCAAAGAAAAGCCGAATCCTCCGTAGAACAAACCGAGCCAAGTTTTGGCCTGGGTGATCAAGAAGGAATTTACATTCAAAGTCCAAATGGGGAAACCGTATTTGGTGTAGGTACAAATCAACCTTATAGCAGAATTTCAATGGGTAATAATAGTATTCCGAAAGCGAATAGAAATTCATATAATATACCAGCTTTAGCATTTAATGAAGATAAAGATGGTAATTTTGCTTCGGGAATTAGTTTTTCTACTGATGGGGAAGACGTTTCACGCATGTGTTTTAATGTATTATCTGATAAAATTAAGACGCATTTCTCTAATAGTGTACGTAATGATGATGGCAATTACAAAGTCGGGCAAGACGCAGTGAGGGCTCAAACAAATTTAGACGTTCTCGATTTCCACGCACATGAACATGGTTCCGAGTCTGCCATTGAAAAGCTGGAATCTGGTTTTGATTTGGATGATCCAATTCATGCAGGTTTACCATTAATGATAATGGAAGCAACTGGACCAAAAGTGGAAATGCAGTCAGCCGACACTGCCGCCCTGTCTTCAATTCCATCGGTCAACCCAAATGATAATCTCACCGTTGAAATGAAAAAAGGTAATCATATTTATATTAATTGTTGGCCAGAACAAAAGGGTTTAAGATTTGGTACAACTGATCCAGATGAATTACAGGGTTTAACTTTAAATGGGTCTTTAAATTTAACAAATAGAATAAATTTTGTAAGTACATCATTAGTTGAACGAGATTCTATTGATAATAATGCATTTATTCAGACTAGTGGTGGTCAAGTTTTAATTGAAGATGAAAGTGATTTCATACCAGCTAATACAAAAAATACAGCAAAATCATTATATCATGTCACTAACCAGGGTGCAAGATATCATGAACTTCTTACTAGAGCAGGATTAAATAGAGTTGTTGATGTTAGTAGTACTTTAATAAGTGTTTTTCCAAATTGTTATACAAATGGATATACTGTTACAGATAGTGGTATAACTACATCATATCCTGGTGTTGATCCATCAGGTATTTTTTTATTTAGAAATTCTGATTTTGTAATAGGTCATGGAGAAATGGTTGTTTCACAACAATTAACTGGCTCTACTGCGGCTAACGTAAAATCAAGTGATCACGCTTTTTGGTCAAATTATACTAATTCGTCAACATCTTTTATTAATTGTCGTGGCAATACTGCTTTTTGTTCTATTACAGATATTTCAAACCAAACAATTATTTCAAAAGCTTATGATAAACCCGTAAACGAAGACATTGATGATCCTTTATCTAGATATGGTGTTTTATATTTACAAAATAATTTAACAATTGGGAAATATCAACCCGAAGCTATAATAGATATTTCAAAAATAGATCTACCTTTTTTAAAAATAGGTAAAAATATAATTACCTCACCTGAAAATGCGGATTACGATAGCACACAATGTAGAAATTCAATTTTTATTGGAAATAATATTAATGCATCAGGTTTAAAATATTCTTTTGTTTTTACAAATTCTACTAGTACATCAGATTTAAATAAAGATGGATTGCATAATTTTATTTTTGGATATAAGCAGGAGGTCCGTAACAATGCAAATGAATTAAATTACAATTTAACTTTTGGTTATGAAAACGAAATTCAGGGTGAACATAATTTTATTTTTGGCAAAAACTGTCAAATTACAAAAGATATTTCACATTGTACATTATTTGGTTTTGAGACAATTATTGATGATACTAGTTATAATGCAGTTCAATCTGATATTGATGTGTCTAATAATACAGCTGTTATGAAATATTCTTTCCCAGATAGTAGTGATGGTTCAACAGATATATTTGTATTAACAAAAAATGGTTCTTTACTTATACCAAATGATTTTTTTTGTCAAGATATTTCGTGTAATTTAATTGCTGTAAATAAATTAGGTACATGGCCAGATCGTATTGGAGAATCTTATATTAATGATATGGTAGGTAAAACATTAAATTTATTAGATGATGAAAATATTAAACCACCATATGACCCAGCATCTCGTCCAAAAACTGGCGATATCTTATGTATAGATATTTGTTCAAATGATATTTCTTGTAATACAATACAAGTTGATGAAGAAATAACTGCACCAAAAGGAAATATTGATCAATTATATGTTGTGAGGGATACTGGTGCTAATGTGCCCAACGGGGGGATTTTGATGGATGGTTATATGACTATTAATAAAACAGTAAATTCAAGGGCAGAACCAACACTTCATTTAATAAGTACAGGTCATACTAAATTACAAGTAGATAATAATAGTACTTATATAAATTCTCTTGGAAATATTGCAATAGGTTATGATAATACACAAGCACTGAATGATAGTAGACGATTTTCTATAATAGATACTAATAATAATAATAATATAAAAACTTTTTATAATGGTGTTGAAATAGGAAAAGATGCAAGTCATAATTATCACTTAAATTTGGCTTCTAGCAATGATTCGCAAATTAATTTTGGAATCGGTGGCGGAGCAATAGATTCTTCGGGAAGTCAAATAATTTATAACAGGGTCGTGACGGATGACGGTGCTCCGGAGAGTCGCGAATTTAATATTATTTTTGATAACACTTTTTTTATAAAAAAAAAAAACGAAAATAATATAGACAATTTTATAAAAATGACTGATACTGATGGGATAGAAATCTATAAAGATCTTAAAGTAAAAGATATTTCTATTAGTAAAATTCAATTAACATATGATATTGATAGTACAATAAATAAAAATAATAATATAGAATTAGTGAAAAATACAGATGGGGATATTACTTTTAAAAATACATATACGGATAGGTATAGTATTGGTGTTAATACTGATAATATCGCAGCAATGCGTTTTGATAAAACAAGAATAAATATTAATAAAAATACTATTATGTCGGGGGACCTTACTTTGAATCAGGGAAAACTGGCTATCGTAGGGAGTGCTCGTTTGGAGATTAATAACCAAGATATAAGTACATTACTGCGTCAAGCACAAACAGCAACTGCTATTACTGTGAATGATAATAGTGAATTATATATTGGGCAAAAATTTGGTATTAATATACCCAAAGGATACATCGATCAAATCGACGCAATACCTGACGACAAAAATTTTATACAATATCTTCCGAAATTTGAATTAGATGTATCTGGTAATGTTCGTGCAAAAAATATTATAATGGGTGAATATACATTAAATATTTTACCATTTAAATTTACAGATTATACTGCCAATATAGATGATAAAACATATGAAAATGGTTCATATACTATTTCTTATAGTCAGGATAACGTAAGCAATGTTGGGAATAACGAAAGCATTGTTTGGAAACTGTTTGATGGTAGTAATAATACATATTGGGAGTCAAATAAAGCGTTCGTGATAGACGGCGCATCGGGGATCGCAAATGCTGGAACTGATATACCATCCACTGATACAATAACAAAATCATATTTTATAAAACAGGAAGAAGCGTCGGCAGTATTTAATTTATATTCAGACGACACTGGATCGTATAAAGGCGAAATTATTAAAATTGATTTGCCACAAAGATGGGAATTAAAATATTATGGATTTCAAAAAGGTGTAAGTGGTGAAAATATACCATCTAAATGGTATATTCTAGGAAGTAATTCTGCCGCTGGGGGCGCCACAAACTGGGACATATTAGATTATAAAGATATTTCTGATTCAGCACTTCACGATCTTGGAAAAGCGCAACGAGATGTGGACTCGCTGTCTGTGCTGACGCCGGAGCTGGGCCTGACCCCAGAGCAAAAAACACAAATGGAGGGGGATGTGGACTCAAATGCAACTTCTTATTATAAAATTTTTCCCAGACCAGATAAAAATCAACCCAATACTATACATGCAAATTATTTTCCTAAATCAAAAAATACTTATAAAAAATTTGCTATTCTTATAGAATCTATATTTAATGATGATAGTGCACAAACCTCACCCGATAAGATTTCATGCAAAATATGCGGTATTCAATTATTCGGTGAATTCTCCACTGTTCCCGATTTAAGTTCAAATATTTTACAGTCACAATATCAAGATCATACAATGGATAGTAACATCGCTGATACTCTGTATAATAATGCTATTGCAACAGCCGAAATTGCAGCGCAAGACGCCGCCAATAATCCCAATGATGTAGATGCGCAAACAGCCATGCAAAATACGGCACTAGTTCGCGATGAGCTAGCATTAGCGGCATCAAATCCTCACCAAACAAAAAGTTTATCATTGCAACCATATGGTGGAAAAGTTGGAATTTCTACAGTAGATCCAAAAGTTACATTAGATATTAGTGCCGTTGATGCTATTATAGTACCAACCGGAACAACAGAAGAACGACCAACGGGTAATAGTAATGATCTTAATGAAGATTATCGTGGTTCTTTGCGATTTAATACAACAGACGAGCAATTTGAAGGATATGATGGTAATAATTGGAGTGGATTAGGAGGTGTTATATCATTGGATCAAAAAACAAAAATAGAAGCTGAAAATGAAGATGGTTTAATTTTTAAAGTAAAAAATCCTGACAAAAAAATAGTAACTTTAACATTACTTAGTCAAAGTAAACAGATAGAAGAATCCGCCGCTTCCCACCCCGATTACAACGAGATCTTACCGAATATTAAAGCAACAATTGGAACAATTGTTGAACAGATTGGCACTAATAATAAAGGAAGAATAATTAAATCATTTTCAAGCTATCCAAATGAAATTATAATTTCTGCTGATAAAGATATGAATTTCACGCTGGGTGATCGTATCGTTTTTTTAGATAATTCAACAACTGGAAGTGGTCACATAGAGCTTTATATCTCTGATGCAACCGACCAAGCTCCTCCCGCTTCAGATGTTGTTATGAATTTAACGACCCCAATGGGTTTGGACTCATCCTTATTATCTTTATCTAATATTACTCTTGATATAAAAGGTAAAAATAGTAACGATCAGGATACAATTATAAAAAATGTACGCGATCATTTACTTTTAAGACAACACCAAAATGCCAATATCGTCACACTAACATTCGCCAACATTGTCTTTGGAGGAACTGGGGAAATTCCAACCCTCGATGGTGCTGTCTCACAACCGGTTCCGGGGGACGGCAACCCACAACCCGCTGGTACGGTAATTGAATACACCACGACCACCGTCGTTGTAAATGTTACAGCCGGAACATTTGCAACAGAAGAAACGACTATTGAAGGCTGCACCAGTACCCACACTCCGACGCAGGTATTCGGGAAGTCGCCCAGTATTATTTTACAAGCAGGTGAATGGGGTAATTGGAGAGGTAAAATTCTTTTTGGAGCAGAAAAATTTGAAATCAAAAGAGGTAACATGTCTTATTCTGATATTTCAAACACAGAGTTGAAGCCTGGACGTGACGGTTTAGTCGACCCCGTCACCAACGAGATGACCACGCCCGATTATCTTATCAAAAAACAATCAATATTTGTATTTGATGCAAGTCAGGGAAAATTAGCCATAAATAACCATGAAGTAAACGATTATAATTTATATGTCAACGGAGATGCTAAGATTGATGAAACATTAATAGCTAATAATATTACCTGTACTAATAAAATAACAACTGGTACAAATGGTACAATTGAAACAACAGATATTAGTTCTAATGTTATTAGAAATAAACATATTTCAATTGGTGAAAAATATATTGGTACGAATGAGAGTCCAGATGGACAACAACCAAAAGGAATTATATCTCATGTAACTAATGACGATGATACAAATTATGCATTATATATTACGGAAGACATAACAAAAATAAATTCTGGTGAAGGAACATATTTGGGAGTAAATGGTGAAAATGTAATTTTTATTGATGATAGTCGTAATGTAGCTATTGGTTACTCACCCGGTGAAGGTCAACATAATCAAAATGGAAAGTGGGAAGCAGGTTATAATGGACAAAATGAGGCAGGTGATAATATTCCTATAACACCATGTAAATTAGATATCAGTGGAGCAACGAGAACACATTCACTCATAGTTAAAGATGATATTCATTTTAATGGGCAATTAAAACAAAATGGTTTGGTTATTAAACCATTTAGCGCTGTTCAATATGAAATTACTGTTGGTAATAAAACATCAAATCATTTATATCATAATGAGTCGGGAGGTTCTGAGTTTGCATATTTTATAAATGGAATTGAAAGTCCTATTTTAACTTTAGAAATAGGAAAAACATACAGATTTAAAGATACTAATAATGTTTTAGATCCCAATGGCATCATTCATCCATTAAAATTTTATCCAGATAAAGACAAAAGTGGTTCTGCTTATCCATCAACATATGATAATACTAATAATGAAGTTGTATTTACAGTACCGGAAGATGCCCCTATTAAAATTTATTATCAATGTGGTAGCCATTCTTTAATGGGAACTTATTTTAATACTCCTCAGGGCATCCCAGGGCCCAATTTTACCGTTCGTTTAGAACAACAATTTGGAAATGATGAATTTAGAGTATACAATGGTTTGTACCAGCCAGGCGAACCTTTGGAGTGGGCCAACGCACCTCAAGAATTAACTTTAGTGAGAGGAAGAACATATAAATTTCATCATCAAATATCATATACAAGCATTCAAAAATATATAAAATTTTGGAATGATGATATTGAATATAACACAGTAGCGGCGCCTACATTCGACGACTACGTTATTGAATTTACAGTTCCAATGAATGCACCAAATACTATTGAATATAAAGCAGGCGTGGATGGGCTTGGCGGAACCAAAGGCGCTAATATCAATATTATAAACAGTTACAATGAGAAAATCTACTATGATGACGGTTATGTTGGTATTGGAACAAATGATCCCGGAAAAACACTAGACGTGCATGGTGATATACGATTCACGGGTACATTATACAAGGGGAATGAAGAATTTGAAGGAGGTGGTGGTGCTTTTACTGTTTTGGAAGAATCAACTAATGCTTATTACGATGATGGCAATGTAGGTATAGGTACAAATAACCCAACAAACTATAAATTACATATACATAAAAGTAGTGAAGCTGCTGGTATAAATTTAACCCACGGTGCAGAGACGACGACGGAGCCTGGATTTACTTTTAATTTAATTAATAATGATGCAACTATAAATAATACAAAATCTGGCAGTTTAATTTTTAAAACCAACAACACCGAAATGATAAAACTCAACTCAAACATTGAATCAAACATTCATTTTAACGAGAAATTTGTATTGGCGTATCAGATTATCCCGGAAGGCACGTATACAGGTACGATCGAGAATATAACTATCACCCACACAATACCAACTGACATGAAGTTCAGTAATTTCTACACTAAAAATAATTACGATGCTGCTGACAATGCCGATAAATATGGCATTAAGAATTTTAGTATTAGTATGCATGACGATTTTACTGCAGTTAATGGGACAAAAGGTGCATTTTTAAGAATTAATAATAAAATATCTGTATTATTAGCGCAGGACATGCGCGAATCAGATTCAGACGATCCGATATACCGCGTAGGTATTAATGGTAACGTGTTTGCGGAGGAGTTAGTGGGCTGGGGGCCTAAATTTTTATTAGATGTTAATGGAGTAGCAAGAACACATAAAATGATTATTGGTGACGATTACCTTACTGACACTGGTGGAAATGGAGAAACCTACAAATTAGACGTGAATGGTAATATACGATTCACGGGTACATTATACAAGGAGACGGGGTCTAACGTAGTCGAATTTAAAGAAGGTATTTTTACTGCTAATGGTGGGAATTATTATTATAACGATGGAAATATAGGCATTGGAACTGATCAACCCGGAAAAACACTAGACGTGACAGGTGATATACGATTCACAAATAAATTATACAAGGGGAACGTCGAATTTAAAGAAGGTATTTTTACTGCTAATACTCCTGGCAATTATTATTATAACGGTGGAAAGATAGGCATTGGAACTGATCCCGGAAAAACACTAGACGTGCATGGTGATATACGATTCACGGGTAAATTATACAAGGGGAGTGTTGAATTTGTAGGAGGAGGAAGCGGTGCTTTTACTGTTTCGGGTTCAGATGCTTATTACATTGAGGGCAATGTAGGTATAGGTAAAACTAATCCCAATTATACATTAGACGTTAATGGAGAAATTCATGCATCAAGTAATATTGTAGCTTATAGTAGTTCAGATAGACGATTAAAAAATAACATAAAACCAATAGATAATCCTTTAGAAAAACTCAAAAAAATAAATGGTTATACATTTGAATGGGTAAAAAATAAAGAAATACACTCATTTGAAGGAAATGATATTGGTGTAATAGCGCAAGAAATAGAAGAAGTATTGCCAGAAGTAACAACAACCCGGGAAAATGGATATAAAGCTGTTCGTTATGAAAAGATGGTACCATTCCTTATATCTTGTATTAAAGAACAACAGAAACAAATAGACGAGTTGAAAGAATTATTAAAAAAATGAGTATTATATTAAATTTTAATAACATAATTTAATATAATGACAACAAATATTGGAACAAAAGATATTGATTTTTCACTAATAAATGATGAAAAACTTCATATATTAGCTATAAAAAAAATACATAATTCTTTTATGTCAGGTGTTTCAATTTCTGATATGACAACGCAATTAAAAGTGTCAGGTGGAACTGTTTTTGGAGATGAATCAAATGCACAAAGTATTCTAGATACTAGTATAGTAATATCAGGTATTCCTATTTATGGTTTTCCATCAGATGGATCTCCAGCAACAGATTCTGGTAAATTTGGTCCCATTTTTAAGAATCCAAATGCAGGAACTCCTAATTATGTATGTATTTTTAATGGTTCTGGTTATATAAAGTTTAGTTTTTTTGATATAAATGGTGATGGAAATTATTCTCATGTGGGAAGAGGATATTATCCTACTCATGGTAATTTATCATCAAGCCAAATTAATAATTACATTAATAACATAGCATATTCTGATTTAGCCGGTATATTTTCATATTCAAAATTAGGTTCTACATATAATGACACCGCTTTCCACTCTGTTAATGATGATAATGTTTATGAATTGCAGTATATCATAACAAAACCGTTTCCGTTACAATTATTTTCA
>Ga0315315_10005288_pt1 | contig 11906 bp, 7 predicted proteins | sample M140m3416metaG_FD_203699 | JGI IMG/M metagenome (GOLD analysis project Ga0315315, IMG submission 203699) | Ammonia-oxidizing marine archaeal communities from Monterey Bay, California, United States - M1 40m 3416 | ecosystem: Environmental > Aquatic > Marine > Intertidal zone | place: USA...
CATCTCCTCGTTTGCGGGCTGTTGGTTCATGCGCGATGCAGTAAGGAAGGCTGTCCGTAAGTTCAAGGCGGAAGGCGTCGCCGCCGTCATCATCGACATGCGAGGCAATAGCGGAGGAGACGACGACAAGGTTCCGCACCTTTTAGGCGCGTTCGCGGATGAGGCCTTTGCCTACGAGACGATCGCCTTGCCCACAAACGAAGGAGGCTTCGAAGTGATTGAAGAGTACACCGCCGAACCCTTCAAGGCCGCCAACCGCTGGGACGGACCTGTCGCTGTCCTCGTGAACCGCATGGTAATATCAAACGGAGATATTGCTACCAGCGCTCTTGTCTCAGGCCCGACCAATGCAACTGTGTTTGGGTTTGAGGGGACATCTGGATCTGTTTCACTTACGGGCAACGAGTATCAAGATCTGCCATGCTTTTACATCGAGTTCACCATGGCCCAGTCATGGTTGCCAGGGACAAACATGGTCCATCTCGAGGCCAATCAGAGCGAGTCTGGCCAGAGAATTGGTGGGGTGCTCCCTACTAATCCGGTGAAAAGATCATATGCTAATTTGGTCGATTTCAAGGTGGGAGATCCGGTGCTCGATGCAGCGCTCGCTAGTTTCACTGGGGAGGCGACTCAGTTCTGCGACGAAGATGAAGCGCGATCCACCGGCATTGGCGGCTGTTGCTACACCGCCGAGGTCGGAAAAGATGGATCCGCAACCTATGGGAAATGGGAGGACGTGGGGATTTTTTCTCTTTCCGGCACCACAGAGTGTCCGTGCTCTAAGCGCTTTGATGCTGGTGTTCCCTGCCATGAGACGACGTACGTCAATAGCGGAGGCCTCTCCGATGCTACCATAGCTGGCATCGCCGTCGCAGGTGCCATTATTGTCCTTGGCGTTAGCTTGTTCTTCATTTGCAGAAGGACAGGTGGGCTTATGAAGACGCTCAGAAATAGGGATGTGTAACTTTCGGGAGTGTGCTTTGCGTCATAATATATAGCTAGAAGCAAGAATCGTTGGCAAGGCCATGAGAGTGGATTGGCAGGCCTAAGCAAGAGTCTGGACGCGCTACTGCTGACGTAGGGACCGGCAACTCGATCTCTCCGGAAATATGAATCTTTAAAGATGGACCCTTGAGTTCAATCGCAAAACCTTTCAAGGATTTGTTTCGTTAAGTTAGACGTACACATTCCAATGAGGACGAACACCAATTTCCCTCAGGCATTCCACAACAAATATTTAAGATGATTCTTTCGTGCAGCCAAATCACTGCATTGCTCCTAGCTAGCTAGAGCCCATATCCGGCATCGGCGGACTCTGCATTCCCCCCGGAGAGGATCCCAACCACACCTGCGGTTCCTCCGAGGAAACAAAGGAGCCCGAAGGTACACCCCAAAATGAGAGGCAGCGCCATCTTTGCTCGTGTCTCGCCGATCTTGTCTGCGCCGTGGGCACTGTAGAGAGCCACCCCTGAGAAAATAGCCACGAAGGCCTTGTCGTTGGAGATATTCTGCTCCACCCCCGTCGCGGCGATCATGTCCTTGCCGAAGTTGGCGTAACCAACGGCGCACGCTACCAAGCCCATAATGACAGCAAACACGGAGGATGACATGAAGTCCTTTGTCTCGGCGAGGCCGGGTTCAGACTTCACCCTGACTGTTCCCGTCGACGCAGCGATGGCCGCAGCCTCAGCCGCGATGCTTGCAGTGGTTACGCCACCCTTCTGTGCAGAGGCGACAGAGCCCTTCTTCGCGGAGGATGTCTTCTTTACCGCGGAGGCCTTTGTGCTCGAAGTCGCCGCCTTCGCCCCTGAGGATTTGGCAACCGGAGTCTTGGGCTTACTCAGCTTCTCGTGCGCCGTCTTCTCTCTCTGCCGAATGGCCGCGGGGGTCATCTTGAGGATCTTGCCGGACCTGGTAATATGCTTGCCAATCGGGGTCTTGCCGCCCAAAACCTGGCGGAGGATCCGTTCCACCTCTGCTGGGTTCGAAGGAGTCGTGGCGGGGGTCATCGGCTTGGCAGCAGCGGCGGGGGAGGAAACATTGGGCAGCGCTGGCGGAGATTGGTACGCCTGCGGAGACGCGACAGGAGGCGGTGCCCCAGCCGACGGGCGACCACGGTAATAGCCCCCCGCCCATCCATACCCGCCGTAGGGGAGCGCCGCTGCCTGCTGCTGGGCGTACACAGCGGCAGGCGACTGTTGGGTGTAGACGGGGGTTCGACTCTGCTGCTGCTGGGCCTGGGCGGCGACGGCGGACCATGCCTGGATGGTGGCCCGGTCAGCGGCCCTCTGCTGGGCGAGGTTCTGCTGGTAGACAGGCACGGGCTGAGGGGCAACCGCGGCAGCGGGAGCAGGAGCAGGAGCAGATTTCTTGGCCGACTTCTTGGTCGACTTCTTGGCCGACTTGGCCTTCTTCGGCGAGGTTCCCTTTGCCTGCTCCTTGGTCCTCTTCTTGGAGGCGCTGGCCTTCTTGGCTGAGGACTTGTTCGCGGCGGGCTTTTCAGCAGGCGTGGCGGCCTTCTTCTTGGCCTTGCGATCGTCGGCCCACTTCTTGGCACGGGCAACCTCCTCGGCCCTCTTGTCCTTCTTGGCCGATGCAGAGGCCTTGGCGTCGGCAGCCTTCTTGGCCTTGGTCTTCTTGGCGCTACTGGCCGCGCTCCCTGGGCTCTTGCTCGATCCGCGCGGCTTGCGGGCGGGCGTCTTCTTGGCTGATGGCCCCTTGGCCTTCCTAGCGTCGGCCTTCTTCTTGGCCGATGCCGCGATGGTCACCTTGGCCTTCGAGGCGCTCTTCGAGGCGGACTTGGGGACCGCCACCGACCCGGTCGACTTGCGCCGGGCCGTCGCCTGAGCGAGGAGCGCGTCCATGTCCTCGAACGTCGCGCGGCGGCCGCCTTTGGCCTTGCTGCCCGACCGCGTAACATTGGATTTGCGGGTGGCCACCATTGCTGCTGCTGCTGCTGCTGCTGCTGGGGAGGGAACGCGCGGCTGAACGGAGGCGTTGTATTTGTGGGTGGTTTGCGCGCAGGGAGCGGGGGTATCCGGTATTCGGGTCTGCGGGTATCCGGGAGTGTTGCCGTCGATGCTGAGATGGTAAGGTTGGGGTGGCAGGGTGACAGGGCACACTCGTATGCATGCAGTGTAGCTAAATACAGTACATTCAAATCAGTTATGCTGCCTGCGCACGTGTTGGGTGACTGGGCCGCGCCCTCTCTCTAAGTGGCGGTTGAAAGGGCTTCGCCAAAATGACATTTGATGGATTGAACCCTAACCATGGCAATAATTCAAAAGTTCAGACCAGAGAAAAAGGGGGGGGGAGCAGCCGAGCGCGATGGTCACGCGCAAGCGCGTAAATTCCTTCCTCCCCAAAAGTGGTGCCAACTGACGTCACGTCTATTTCAATGGTTCCCTACATGCGCGCCGCACCACTACCTGCAGCGCTACAATACGCTACCTGCATGAGACGCGTTAGGCCTTCTTTCCTCTCGGCATTTCTTTCCTCTCCAGCCCCCTCCGAACGATGAGACCGACCAAGCTCGTCCTGACCGCCGCCCTCTCCACCCTTCCCGGTACCTCGGCCTTTGCCGCCGGCGGCACTTCCTCCGCGGCGCGCAGGGCGCCCACCGCCTTCGTTCCGGCGGCCCACCGCCCCTCCGCCTCCGTTTTCGCCCCCCAAACCGCCGCCGTCCGTGCCTACTCCTCTGCCGCCCTCGGCATGGCCAACGTGCACAAGCTCTCCGACCCCATGGAGGAGATGCTGAACGGCGTCGACGTCTTCATCTTCGACTGCGACGGGGTCATCTGGAGGGGCGACTCCCTCATCGATGGCATCCCCGATACCCTGGATAAGCTCAAGGCCTTGGGGAAGAAGATGTACTTCGTTACCAACAACTCCACCAAGTCCCGCGCCGGATACAAGAAGAAGTTCGACTCCCTTGGCCTCGACATTCCCGCCGAGGCCATCTTCAGCTCCTCCTTTGCCGCGGCGGCGTACCTGGAGCTCACCAAGTTCAAGGAGTCGGGGAAGAAGGTGTACGTCATCGGTGAGGTGGGCATCGGCGAGGAGCTCGACCTCATCGACGTCGACTGGTTCGGGGGACCCGACGACAAGGACAAGGCGCCCGACATGGGACCCGGAGGCCGGCTCGAGAACGACAAGGACGTTGGTGCCGTAGTCGTTGGCTTCGACCGGAACATCAACTATTACAAGATCCAGTACGCCCAGCTCTGCATCAACGAGAACGAGGGCTGCGAGTTCATCGCCACCAACCTCGACGCGGTCACGCACCTGACCGACGCCCAGGAGTGGGCCGGCAACGGTTCCATGGTCGGAGCCATCAAGGGCTGCACCGGCCAGGAACCCACCGTGGTGGGCAAGCCCAGCCCACTTATGATCGACTACCTCACCGACAAGCTCGGCCTAGAGAAGGATCGGATATGCATGGTGGGCGACCGGCTCGACACCGACATCCTCTTTGGTACGGACAACGGCCTCAAAACCCTGCTCGTCCTTAGCGGTGTCACCACCGAGGATAAGCTGCTCAGTGACGACAATAAGATCACTCCCGACTACTACGCCGACACCATTAATGACTTCTTCATCGAGGCAAAAGTCAAGGAAGCATCCTGAGGCTGAGGGAGTGTGGCTGTGGGTGGGGTACCCCGAACGAATAAGTAAAAAGTAAAGCGCGCGCTAATTGTTTACCTGTCCTGCCCCTAGCTCCCTCGCCAAATCTCGGATCATGCGAAGGTGGGCTGCCAGTCCGGTCGCCGCGTTGACGTCGCCGCTGAGGAGGGAGTCACCGATGCGAAGCACCGGAACTTCGGGCCTGCCCAGAGCGGCTCCGATGGGATGGTCCGCCCCCGCAAGGGGATCGCTGTACAGGTACGGTCGGTAGCAGAATACGCTCGCCAGGGCGATGGCCCCAGGTCGAGGGCCGGCGCCGGGACCGGGACGCCCCTCCCTCTTAGCCGCGGCCGCCGCCTCCCTCTCGTTCTGGATCAGCGCAGCAAGGACTGAGTGAACCCCGTTCTCCTCAAGGACGGCCCTGTGATCCTCTAGGGCGCCCGCCGGGAAGCCCGAGAGGCTAAAGGCGCCTTTGCCGCCCGAGCCACCGCCTCCGGCCTCTGCCGCGTCGAGGAACTCCCCAGCGAACAGGTCCGCCTGCGCCGGGGTGAGACCGACTATTGCGGCGCGGACCGAGAAGTAATCGGGCGGCAGGGCCGTCATGAGCTTTGCCAGGTCCGGCCTGTACTTGGTCGAGGCCTCGTAGAGGAAGATCGGTCCGCACCAGTCGCGGCGGCCCCCGGGGCTGGCTTCTTCCCCAGAGCAAACGGGAGGGACCCCACCCGAGTGGCGCGACTGGACCTCCAGAAGCCTGGGCCACGTCCTGGCCCCCAGGGAGAAGTTCTGCACCTTGAGGTAGTGCAGCGAGTACGCCGCGTACGATGCCGCCGACCCGTCCGGATCGGGCCGGACCGGGTAGAGAACCGAGGGGTACCCCCCGCCGGGGGAAGCTCCCCACCACCCCTCGGACGCGGCGGACACGGTCCTCTTTGCGTATTTTTGTTTCTCGCCGGCCTCCGCTAGCAGGGCCGCGTCCGAGGCCCGCACCCGATGGGCCCTCCGGGCCTCGCGGGCGGCTGCGGGCGTAGCCGGGAAGCTGTCGAGGATCTCGACTACGGCCCCGCCCTCCTCCTTCCCCTCGCACACGTCGCCGGCCGTCCCAACCGCCGTTCCCGAGCCCCGCTCCAACCGCTCCAACCGGTGACCGGTTGCATCGAACACGACGAGGTTCGGGACGTCCCGCAGTACCTCGAGGTAGTTCGTGTAGTCAGCGTACAGGTATCGCACCCCCCTTCCCCTCCCCGAGAGAAGGAGAAGGGTCTCAAGGACGTTGAGGGGTAGGATAACGCTGTAGTCATCCCCGCCCCCGTCCTCGCGGTCGGTGTGGAGGACCCGCAGGAGGCGGCAGGTGTCCCCGTCCAGGACGGACGGCGGGAGGGCCCCGTCCCCCCCCTCCTCCTCCCCGTCGGCGCCGCTGTTTCCTCCGCAGAGCAGGGAGGAGTCAAGCTCGGTGATCCAGTCCCGTGAGTACGGGGCCTTCGTCCCCCCCCTCCCCCCCAGCAGCCGGTTCTCGAAGACCAGGACGCGGTACTCGACGCCGCCGCCCGGGCTCGCTGATAGGCCGGCGAGGGCTCCGGCCAGGGCGAGGCCGGCGGGTCCAGCCCCCACGACGGCCACATTGACGAACGATGCGCCCCCCGCCGTCGCCTCCGCCTCCTCCTCGTTCTCCTCCAGAGGAGCAGCGAAGAGGTCCCGCATCAGCTCCCTGCCCCTGAGGACGGTGCCCCCCGCGCCGTGTTCCCCACCTCCTTCCCCGGGGCACGGGTGCGCCGAGTCCATCGCCGCCTCGCACCAGCGCCCGGTCGGTTCCGCGGAGACCAGGGCAGTTATCCCCCCGAGGCAACCGGCCGCGAAGCGGGCTGGATCGGCCAGGGCGGGCCTGCCGCACTCGTCGGCCAGGGCGCCGATCCGGGAGGAGGCCGATCCCGAGGCCGAGGTGGATCCCGATCCCGAGGCCGGGGAGGGGTGGTTGGGGGCCGCGGCGGCCGCGGTGGCATCGGTCCGGGATTCGGGGGCCGAAAATCCGGCGCCCGCTCCAGGCCGGAAGTCCGCCACCAGGCCCGCGTGGCGGATCCACGACGCGGGGTAGGACCCCCCCGCCACCTTCCCCGCGATCCGCCTGTGGGCCGCGACGAGGGCCACCACGGAGGCCACCGCCGCCGCCGCCGCCGCCGCCGCCGCCAAGGGAGGATCGGAGGAGGAGTTGGGGCCGTGGCCGTGGCCGGAATCCCCCCCCGCCCCGCCTCCACATCCGGAGGGGAGGAGCAGGAAGGCCATCGCCGCCGCCCGGAGGAGGAGGATCATGGCTGCGGTATCCGAATCCCGGCGGGGCGGAAGCACATCATAGTATGGTCATTTATTTGTGACATCATTTTTGGACAAACACACACATTCACAGGACTTGTTTTCATTATGAAAGAAGAACGTACACCACAGGGTGTAACTTCCCGAAAAAATCGGAAAGGTCTTGATATACTAAAAGATAAATACTAGTAATACGCTGGCTGGTAGTACTTTTTTTTCTTCTTGTCGTACTAGCTAGCTAGTACGAGTCGTATTATATTACATCATGTACTATTACTAGCTAGTAATGTTAGGGCATTATTACTGAAGTACGAGCTCGTACTGTAGATGAATCTTTCCTGATGGGCTGATGATGCGCCAAAATATATATAATATGCACACATATATACTTTGCACGTGCCGGGTGTCTGGGGTGTCGGAAGCTTGCGCCGTTGCGGACATGAGGCGACGGCCCCACAACACTCCCCTGGGCACATGGCAGACACCCCCAACCCCACCCGTCCCCGTCCCCGTCCCCGTCCCCGTCCCCTACTTTCCGTCCGCTCCGCCCTCGCAGCTGCAGCAGCAGCCGCCTCCTTCCTCCTCCTCCGCTCCTGCCCCCCCGCCGCCGCAGCGCTGGCGAGCCCGCACCCGCAGAACCCGGCCAAGGGGACGAAGCCTGGAAGGAGGATGGCCCCGACCCCGGCGATGCCTCCCCTAGCGGACCGCCGCTCCGTGCCCGCTGCCGCAGAGGCCGCCGCTGGGCTCGCTCCCATTGACTTCCCTTACTTCTCCCTCGGGCTGGACACGTACCGGGTGCCTGCCGAGCTGCACCGTGAGAACCGGCAGCGGCTGGTGGGAAGGATGCTGGCCTCCTCCTCCTCCGCCGGCGGCGAAGGGCGCGGACTGGTGCTGCTGGAGGGGGGAAAGCAGACGACCAGGTATGACACCGACCACGAGCCAGTATTCCGGCAGGAGTCCTACTTCCACTGGGCCTTCGGGATGGCCGACGCCCCGGACGCGTATGGGGCGATCTCCCTCCCTGGGGGCAGGACCACCGTTTTCGTTCCCCGAAGGTCCCTGGACTACACCATCGTTTGCGGGGCCGTGCCCGACCTCGATCAGGTCAGGGACCAGTATGGAGTCGACGAGGCGAGGTACGTCGACGAGCTTCCCGCCTTTGTTGACGAGGAGCTGCGGGAGGTGGACGGGAGCGAGGAGGAGGAGGGTCCCCCCAGGCTGCACCTCCTTCGGGGCCTCAACACCGACTCGGGAAACATGGCCATTCCGGCCCGGTACGATGGGATCTCCGCCCACGCCGACCGGCGAGACTTCGACCTCCTCTTCCCGTCCATCGCCGAGTGCCGCGTCCGCAAGACCGCCCTCGAGGTCGGCCTCATGAGGTACACGCACTGGGTGTCCTGCATGGCGCACGTCGAAGTCATGAGGACTTGCCGGCCCGGCATGATGGAGTACCAGCTCGAGTCGCTCTTCCAGCACCACACCTACACGCACGGCGGATGCAGGCACATGTCCTACACGTGCATCTGCGCCTGCGGTCCCAACCCGGCCGTACTGCACTACGGGCACGGCGGCAGGCCGAACAACCGGCTGCTGGAGCCAGGGGACATGGCCCTCCTCGACATGGGGGCCGAGTACCACTGCTACGCCAGCGACATTACGTGCAGCTATCCCGTGGACGGAACCTTCACCCCCGACCAGCGGGCTGTGTACGAGGCCGTGCTGGAGGCGCAGGTCGAGGTCATCCGCCGCATGAGGCCCGCGGCCTCCTGGACCGAGATGCACCGCGCGGCCGAGCGGTGCATCCTCAGGGGGCTGCAGGGGGCGGGAATTCTTGCCGCCGATGCCGACATCGAGGACATGATCGCCGCGGATCTGGGGGCGATCTTCATGCCCCACGGCCTAGGACATCTCATCGGTCTGGACACGCACGATGTGGGCGGGTACGCCGAGGGCACCCCGCCCCGGTCCGAGCGGCCAGGACTGTCCAAGCTCCGGACCGCCCGCATTCTGGAGGCGGGGATGGTCCTGACCGTGGAGCCGGGCTGCTACTTCATCGATCCCCTCCTCGACCTGGCCTTGGCCGATCCGAGGCAGGCCAAATTCTTTGTCCCGGGCAGGCTCGACGACTTCCGCGGCATGGGGGGGGTGCGCCTGGAGGACGGGGTGCTGGTGACCGAGGACGGGTGCGAGAACCTCACCGTCGCCCCCAGGGCCGTGGAGGAGGTGCTGGACGTGATGGGAGGAAGACAATGGCCCCCGGAAAGGGACGTGATGCCCGAGCTAAAACGGAACTGGGTCTCGAGGGAGGCTGGGAGGATGGTGCCGATTGACGTGCCGCCGGCCAAGGCATGAGAAAGACTTCCCTTTCTTGAATCGAGATGGATACCACCGTGGTCTGCGACGATCATTGTTTGAATTTTTAATCATGGTAAGAGGACGCCATAAGCCTTCATAAGAGGAGATTTGGAGCGTTCTTTTCTATTTGAGTGCGATGGTTACTAGGTCATATACCTATTAGTATGCTTATGCCGAGCTTGCGTACACGCATACGATTCCGTGGAGACTTTCAAGTTCCTGAGCCAATTTGAACAATGTCATCAAATGGGTACCCAGGGACCCTCATCCGCCCCACATCACGTTGCAGGTCGCGGAAGAATCATCCTCGCGCACGATTTGTTCAGCAAATATGTCACTTGACCCACCCTTTTACAGCTCCTTTTCCCCAGCTTGCCCCTCCAGCTGCACAAGGATGCGGATGCGCTGGACCAGCCAACGCTTGAGGTCGGCCTTCATGTCTTTGCCTTTCATGCCGCCGAGCCTTTCCAACTGACTCGCCCTTTCCTCGGAAGATTTCGCCTCCATCTTCTCTATGTAAGCCTTCTCCTTGTCGGTGCATTCCTTCTTATCCCCAACATCACACTGTGCCTCTAGAGTCTCCTCTGCGAATGATTTGAGTGAGTCGTAGTCGCGACCTCCCGAATAGTCCTCTCCCTGCCTGTCCCCATCCTTGAGGAAATACTTTATCGTGGGATACCCCGTAACCCCGTACTCCTCGCACAGTTCCTTCCCGTCCTCTGTGCAGTCCACGTCGCCGATCAAGATAGAGGATCCTGCATAATCCTCTGCCAAGTGGTGCCAGTCCTTCGCCATGGACTTGCAATGGCCTCACCAAGGAGCAAGGAATTTGACGAAGGCGGCGGAGCTGGCGTCCATCTCGGAATCGAAATTGTGGGGCGAAAGATCGACCGCGCGCTTGGCCTGCGCGGCGGTGGCCAGCGAGGCAGCGGCGACGAGGGTGAGAGCGAATGACTTCATTTTGGGAGAGCGGACTCGGTTGTGGGCGGATCGTGAATATTCTTGCGAGTGTGGCGAGTTTGGCGAGAGTATATCTGAGTCGTATCTTATGCATACACTGCACATGTTAATGCACCGGTCCACTATTTTATTTATTGCTACTCTAGTGGCACAATGGCACAATGGCAAACATTGAGAAAATAAAAAATAGGGTTATCAAAATTATTTGTTTCCTTACGTTGCTGACGTTTTTTCGCCTCGCCACGTTGAAATCCAAAGTCGTGAAACGTTCGGACCTGGAAATGAATGATATCTGCCTCATCCGCCCCCCAAAGAATGCCGATGAGGTCCCCTCGCTCCTCAACCTGCCTCATCCTTGCAGCAGCTTCCCGTGCCGCCGCAATGTCAACCGTCACCTCCTCTCCCGCCAAGGGCGGCCTCTGGAGCGAAACCGCCATAAAGGCAGCCAAGGGTTTCACCGTTTCGGCCAGGAAGAACCTCGCTGAGCAGGGTGCCCTGGACGTGAAGCGACCGATACGGATAATAGGAGAGCCCCTCGACAGCGCCGAGAAAGCCATGAGGGACACCGGAACAGCTCCAGCCCCTGGTCGCACCTCCAAGATCATCCATTTTCAGCGCCACGGCCAGGGATTCCACAATTTGATCTGCGACATGATGCGGGACCATGGGCTACCGATCGACTTTGACTCCTCCGATCCCAAGCTCAACCCCTGCGTCAGGGAGGAGCTGCTGGACCCGCCCCTGACCGAGCTGGGGAGGAGGCAGTGCAGCGGCCAGAGGTTTGGCTGCGCCATGCTCTCCCCCGAGCTGGTGATCGCGTCCCCGATGCTCCGCTGCATCCAGACGGCGAAGCTGTCGTTCGGGGACCACCTCGACGTGCCCTGGGTCGCGCACGAGGGTTGCAGGGAGGAGCTGGGCCTGCTGGTGGGGAACAAGAGGCGGCCGCTCTCTGAGATCAGTGCCGACTATCCCGAGATTGACTACTCAGCGATGGAGGAGTACGAAGCGGACGTCCTCTGGGAGGAGTACGGGGACGAGCGAAGGGAGACTGTCTTGGAGAAGTCCGAGCGCATCTACAAATTCTTGACGGAATACGTAATGAACCGACCGGAGAGGGAGATTGCCATCGTGTGCCACTCGGCGTACCTGTTCACCCTCCTGAACGCCGTCATGGACGTGGAGGACGAGGAGCTGCGCTCGTGGTTCCTGACTTCGGAGGTGAGGTCGCTGAGGATGGAGTTCGAGCTTCCAGAGAATAGTAGCGACGACTCCTTCATGAGGGTTGTGGGGTAAGACTAAGGTAGCGCCTCCCTTTGATTTCAATTCCATTGCACATTTGGATTACATGTTAATATACTTCCTCTAGGAGGGATTCTGAGAGGGAACAATTTACTCTTATTTATGGGCTTTTAGCGAACTACGAGTAACAACAAGTACGGGGGTCGTCACGAGCGAAGGAAGGACGAGCGCGCGCGAACCGATCATAAATTCCATACATACTAGCTAGTACAAACATACAGTAACTATTTAATTATTTGGAATCTGAATCACTGAATCATCGTAGCAAAGAGCCCGGACAGCGCGAATAAAAAAAATCACAGCGAAAACGTGATTCCCGTTCTTTTCGTTCCGTTTCATGTCTGCGCGTCCGGACGAGGCAC
>Ga0315315_10005289_pt1 | contig 11905 bp, 11 predicted proteins | sample M140m3416metaG_FD_203699 | JGI IMG/M metagenome (GOLD analysis project Ga0315315, IMG submission 203699) | Ammonia-oxidizing marine archaeal communities from Monterey Bay, California, United States - M1 40m 3416 | ecosystem: Environmental > Aquatic > Marine > Intertidal zone | place: USA...
GTAGGGACGAGTGTGCTCGCCTTCGATATGCTCTAATGGACCTTGGGTGTGGCTGCCTGGCACAACGCGCAGGCAACCGCTCTCCACGGGCGCGTCGTCAAGATGGACTAGGCAGTCGACGAAATGGGGACCGTCGTGTGGGTAGAAAGGATAGTCTTGGTGCATGGGGAAGGGCGTGCCGCGCTCGGGTGGTTTGGCGTGCAGCACCGAGTGGTGCCATTGCACGGCGGGGCCGACGAAGCTTCGCACGGCGTCGTTAAGTCCTTGGTGGAATAACACGCGGCCCCAGGCGGCCGAATAGTATTGCGGATTACTGAGAAAGACTGCGCAGGTCTTTTGTTGTTCGCCTTCGGGTAGGTAGTGGTCGCGCCAGGGGCCGCGCCAACCAATGCTGTCTTCGCCCCACCACTCGTCGATGATGCCGTTCATCCCGTCGCCCAACTCCTGTACTTCGTCGGACGTGAACAGACCTTCGGCTTTATAGTAGCCGTCGCGGCGGTATGCTTCGATCTGTGCTGGGCTCATTTGGAAATCGGTGCTCGTGGTCATGGCAATTCCCCTTTAATCGTTTTCTTAGCCTATCAAACCGGGTGTGTGCAGAATCATATCATCGACGAGGCTGCGCTGGGCGGGCACGCCCTTTTCTTCGAGCTTGCTGCGATAGAACCGGACCCCTTCTTCTGGGCTGGTGTCTCCGTCGGCGACGAGGCGCAAGACTTCGAGAAAAGACAGCGGGTCTTCACTGCCCTTTATACGGCGGCCAAACAGCGCCAGGCGTGCGCCGTGTTTCTTTGCCTCGGCGATGAGTTTGTAGGCGTCGTAGGTGGTGCTGGTGGTTCCACCGAGAATACCGACGATGACGCTGGCGTCATAAGCGGCGAGCGCCTCCATAGTTTCGGGACCGTTGTAGGCAATCTTGAGAAACTCGGGACGCGAGGCGCGGGGGATGCCGGCGAGCATGCGGGCGATCTGGTCGTTAACGAAGTGCGGTATTTGCTCTGGTTTGATGCCGCATTCCGCGATGTTGGGGTTGAAGACTTCCAAGAAGTACTTGAAACCCTTGGCTTTGGCCTCGGTGCGGAAGGCTTTGAAACATTGGAGGGAGTGCAGATCGGCCTCGAGGTCGTTGTTGAAAGTGACGGAGTAGAGACCGAGGTCGACGTCCGGTTTTTGTTCCGGTGCGGGGGTCAGGGTGCCGTACTGTGCTTCTTCAATGGTGGTGGTGGCGAATGGTCTGGAAGGGAGGGCGGCGTAGGTGGAGCCGCGGGCGTTCCAGATGTCGGTGGTGTCGTTGGCGCGGATGGCGGGGGTGACAGGTGAGTCCGCGAAGATCCGCATTTCGCGAGCGAGGATGTCCATATTGGCGACGGATGCCAGTAGGATGTCGATTTTGGCTTGCTCGACGAGGGTGGCAAGTTCATCGCAGAAAGCTTGCATCGAATGGGAGCGGTCGTCAAGAGTGCCCAGGCCGCGGGACATATCAGCGTCGGCGGCGTAGGCTATTATGAAGGAATCGCTGCTAGGTTGTTGGCGGATGTCGGCGAGTTTGGCGTCTAGAGATTTTTGCATTCGGTCTCATTTTCTACGAGGCTCATGCTCCAGGCGGCCTAACCGTGATATATGGCCAGGGCGCCGGCAATTGTGGTGTGAGTAGACACTGCCCAAGGTAGGCCTGATATAGTATGGCGTATTCTAAGGAGGTTTTCAACTCAAGACGGGACCATCGGGGTTGGCGTGTAGCCGGCGACGGCGGTGCTCGTCGGGAGTTGGCCCTTGGCGCCGATGGTCGCTTCGCTTCTGGTTTTCTAGAGGGTGCGGTCCGTTTAGAATTCGTAGTCGACCGACCAGCTCAGGGTCTGATTGCGGGCTACGGTGCGCTCGAGGAAGGGTTCCCAAGAGAAGGTCTTGTGATTGCCCCAGATCGGAAAGAAACTGGGAACGTAGCTGCAGGTCGCGGCGACCAGTCCAATCGTCGGGTGCTTCTGAAAGACGACGAGATGGTCGGTGGCATCATGATCGAGGGCTTGGAAGTGGCCGGGTTTGTCCCAGGGCCAATTCTTGCGGGCGATAAAACCGCTGTCGGCAATCGCGAAACCTTCGTTGTCGGGGAAATGGACTGGGATATTGAACTTGCAGAGCTCGTCACTGGTTTCGAGCTGTGGGAAAAATGGGTGTGGAAACCAGCTGATGGGTATTGAGCTTTGACCGGTATTTTTTAGTGCGATTTGCGAAGACACCGTGCGGCCGGCGACGAAGACTCGTCGTTCTAATTCGAGGGCGTGCTGGCCAACACTCTGTTCAGTGCGCATGGTGATCGATGCGTCAGTTTGCTCGACGCGCCAAACGCAAAATTCGTTGACCGTGTTGCTCGCTAAGTTGCAGTGGCCGATGCCGATGATCTGGCCTTCGCTATCGGTGCGTTCGGCGCGCAGTGGGTTGTGGTTGAAGGCGTCGGGGATGCCCTGGCCGTCGAAGACATTGAAGCTGTCCGGGTAGGTCGGGCCGGACAGCAATGGGCCGACCTTGGCGTCTTCGACCTGGAAGATGTACCCGCCGGTGCAGTAGCGGGTGCCAAAGCGCTCCTGGTCAGCATCGGGGTCGAGTAGGGTGACGGAGAGCTGTTGGTTTTGAATGGTATACATGGATGTGCTTTCGGTTTTATGTTGTGTAAAAGGCCTTAGAGCAGTGCCCAGCTCAGTAGTCCAATGGGAGTGCCATCGGACTACTGAGATTGATCAGGCGAAAACCGTCAGTCGCACCGGATTGTCGGGGTTGACCGCCCAAAGTTCTGCTGGGTCGTAGACGCGCACCGTTTGGGGAGGGGCTTTTGGCACACTCCAATCGGGTTTGAAGCGCTGGATCAAGGCTTCGAGGTTCTTGTAGGCGATACGGTCCTTGAGGTCGTCGTCGATAGGGGCTTGCTCGATAGTTTTTTGCAATACTCTGTAATCGTAGTAGGGCAGATCGGCGCCGAAGATCAGTCGCTCGCGACCCACTTTGTCGGCGAACCAGGCAAAATCCCACTCCGAGCCTTGTCCGTCTGGGTATTGCACAACCTCGAAAAAGACGTTGTCGTGCTTTGCCAAATTCTCAGCACCCCAGGTGCTAGCATGCGAGATAAAAGTACAGTGCGGGAACATCGCAGCGATCTCGTCCATCAGCACATTGTGCATGTGCAAATTAACTAGGCCTTCGCGGGCGGCTGCAGCCTCGACAAAGGGGATACACCACTCGGCGATCGGCGGGTGGCCAACGATACCGACCAGCCCCAATTCGCTCATCGCCCTCTCAGCTTCTTCGATGCCGAGCTTGCCGAAGCGCTCTTCGATAAGTGCTAGGCCGATGGGGAAAACGCCGGGAAAGTCGCGACAGGCACGTGCGATGACCTCGTTTTGCTCGCGGATGTCGACGACCCCGCGGCTGATCGGGCTGCCGACGGCAGTGGGCATTGAGATGGCAGCGTGGATATGGGTTTCGGCGAAGCGGGTCAGACACATCGCGGTGTTTTGGCCGACGGGAGGAACGCGGTCGATGGTGCGACCGATGTGGTTGTGGCAGTCGATATAGGGTCTCATTTATAGCTCCGTGAGGTCAATGGCGCGGCGCGCATCAGAGGCTAGGCGCGCCGCTTCAATGATCGAAAGATTATGCAGGGCCATTTCGCCGGTGATCGGCGGCGTAGATCCAGCGGCGAGGGCGGCGAAGGTAGCTTGTAGATAGCCGGCGTGGCCAGTGCGGTTGCGGTCGTTGACGTCAAGGACGATTTCGGACCATTCGTGAGTATCGCGCGCGAGCCTGTGCAGCGCGGTGCCGCGACCGATCACGCGCAGGCAGTCGCCGCGTGTGTGCACCTCGCAGAGATTGCCCAACTCGCCAGCTCCAGCTCCGGCCATGCCCCAAGAGGTCGAGACGGTGGAGACCGCTCCATTTTCGTGTTCGAGCAACAAGAGTGCCATGTCGTCAACGTCGATATCAAAGAAGCGGGTTTGCACGCGCGCTTCGACATAGCGAACCGGCGAGCACATCAGGGTTTCGAGCGAGTAGATCTCGTGGTAGGCGGTGTCGCCGATGCAACCCCCGCCCGCGGCTTTGGAGGCGCGCCATATTCTCGCCGGGCTGGAGCTATGGCGCTCGGCCGGCATTGGAAAGAGCGATTTGGCGCGTCCCACTTGCGGTACGGGTAAATCGCCGTCGTGCAATAGCTCGCAAGCGCGGAGGGCGCCCGGGGTAAAGACGGCGTTGTGCACTATGGTGTAGACGGTACTGTGACGGGCGACGGCGTCGAGCACAGAGGCGGCTTCTTCGAGTGAGGTGGCCATCGGTTTTTCGCAGATGACCATCAGACCGGCTTCGGCGGCGGCGATGACCTGTTCGGCATGCAGATGGTGCGGGGTAGCGATGATGATGGCGTCGAGTGATGCTTGGGCCAGCATATCGCGGTAGTCTTGATAGTGCTGTTCGGCGGGGACGCCGGTCGTTTGGCCGACGGTTGCCAGATTTGCCGGCATTGGGTCGGCGAGGGCGGTGATTTGCACTTCGGTGAGGGTGAGAAGGGTGGGCAAGTGTTGTTGTTGGATAATGCCACCGCAGCCGATTAGGCCGAGGCGAATTGGGTTTTGCATGGGGCCTCTGATGGTGAACGGGCTCTTTGAAAAATCTGTACTAAGAATTAGAAATTAGGATATGTAGACAAAAAACCGAAACCAAAATATCTGGCAAAAAGAGAATCTAATGGGCTGCCATTGTTCCTTCGCGCGAGCGCTCTTGCAAGTCGTAGAGCGAGACGATGGCGTCCTTATACAGGGGAATCGGAAAGGAGCGGTCTTCGAACCGAGCCGTCTGGGGGAACCGGCCACGGACCAATTGTGCGTATACCTCTGTTTTGTGGGTCATTTCACCGGTGTAGACGGGGAAGGCGTCGGCGGCGCGGTAGCTGAGGATCAAGGTGCGGCGTGGGCTCGTAGAAGTGTTGGCGATGGAGGCGTGCGGAGTCATCGCGTGCATGAAGATGACCGAGCCGGCGGTTCCGGGTACGGGCACCGCGAGCGATTCGTCGACGGTTTCGGTGACGCGACCCTGAAAAAATCCGTCGGTGCTGTGCGAGAGCAGGTCGTCGCGGTGGCGGCGGGGGATGATTTGTAGGCAGCCGTTCTCGATGGTGGCGTCGTCGAGGTAAAATAGGATACTCACCGAGTCGCGGTTAGTCAGCGGGTAATAGGAGAGATCCTGGTGCCATTCGACGACCGAGCCGACTCCGGCGGGTTTCATATTTATTTTGCTGTAGTGGTATACTAGGTTGGGCCCGAGCAGAGATTCGACAGCGTCGAGCAGTTTTTGCGAGCGGGCAAATTCGCCGAACCGCTCGTATTTGCTACAGGGCTCGTAGAGACGGCGAACCTGGGTGCCGTCGGGGGCTTGGTCGGGCTCCATTTCCATCCGAGTGGCGTCGTGCTCCGCGAGGGTGTTGCCAGCACTGGCGGCGTCCATCTCATCGATGAAGGCGGCGATTTGCTCGTTGCTCAGGAAGTTGCCAACGACGGTATATCCTTCGGTATTGTAGTGGTCGACCTGTGCGGGGCTTAGCATCGGAATTCTCCTTTTACCATTTTTCGATGGCGCCCATCAGCATTTTCTGCTCGTCCGTGCCGCTCTCGCGCATCTGCTGCGCGAAGGGGCCGTCGAAGGGCTCGCGGGATTTCATCCAGGCGGTCTGGTAGCACATCAGGCAGACGCGCCGCCGTTTTTTCGATTCGTTGGCCGCGCCGCGGTGATAGAGGCAACCGTCAAACATTACCGCCTGGCCGGGTTTGGCGAGCACGCGTTTTTCTTCGGGGAAACGCGGGTGGCCTTCCGGCGGTCTGAAGAGTGCGCGGTGGCTGCCAGGCACGATGACGACGGCGCCGTTGTCGGCGTTTAGCTCGTCTAAATAATAACCGCAATTGATCTGTCCCGGCAAGGCGCCGTAGGGCGTGCCGTCAGGGTCGACGGGCCACGGCACGTCGCGGTGCCAGTTTTGGTTCTCCTGGCCCGGTTCGGTGACCCGAGAAGTGGCGCTGTGCAATTGCACGCAGGTGCCCAAGATCGCCTGCATACGCTGTAAAACGGGCGGGTTGTCGAGCAGGAAGCCGAAGCGCCGATCTTCCTCCAGTAACTGGTCGGTAAACTGTTTGCCATTGCGTTTATAGGTGGCGTTGAGGGCGGCACGCAGAGATTTGACCTGCGCTTGCGTGATGGCGTTGTCTACGACGAGATAACCCCATTTCTTGAAGAAGGCTACGTCTCGGGCGATCTCGGGCGTCAGTTCCGGGTTGAGGTGCTGGGGATAGGGCGGATTGCTCATGCACTGATCCTTCGGATAGAGATTTGCCGTAGGGACGAATTAACAAGACGAGGGTTGCTGCTGTCAATGCCATTATCCCACATTATGCGGTATGATGGTCGGCACGAGCGTGCCGATCTATTTGCCGACCACCCACGGTCGGGATTTGCGCCCTGTTTTTGCCGCTATGGTATAAGCTCCGGTCCAGGCTCGCGGTTCCAGGCCACGGGCTCGGCCGATCCCTCGTAGATTGGGATGAAATCGGCGGTGCGAGCCTTGGCCTCTTCGTCCCAACCGGCGAATTCGCGCGGCCGGGCGACGGCGGCGCGCAGGCCGGCGGACAATAGATCGAAATAGGGAAAATACCAGAGGGTGATCACGGTGCGGTGCCGGTCCGATTTATTGGCGTGTGCCGAGTGCAGCAGACGCGAATCGCCGATGATCAGGTCTCCAGCTGTAACCGGCACGTCGACTTCTTCGGGAATAGATTGATACGCCGGATGATCGGGGTCGACGACCTGGCGTAACTCATCGGTGTGTGCGTTGGGCACTAAGTCATGCATGTGATGGCGGTTGAGGTGCGAGCCTCGCAACAGACGGAGACAGCCATTGTGCGGTGTGGTGTCGATGAGATAGTACATTAGGAAGAGCTGTTGCGGGATGGGCGTGTAGCTAGAAGGGTCGTTCCAACCCCACCAGTCCTGGTGCCAAAAGAGCGCGGGGCTTGCGGGTGGCTTACTGATGACATAGCCGGACATCCATTTGGGGCGCAAAAACCCAAGGGCTTCGAGCACGGTGCGGGCCGGTGGGCAGGCGACGAGTTCGGCGAAGATTGGATGGCAGGCGACATCAATCATACTGCCGGTGGAGCGCTGTTCGGCGCGTAGTTGTGCGCTTTGCTCGTCGAGCAGCTGGTCGGTGGTTTGCTGCAGACGAGCGAGCAGGCCGCGGTCGAGCACGTTTTCTACCCGGCAGAAACCATCACTGATGAGTTGGTCAAATTTTTCTTTGGGGTTTGCTAGTAGCATGGTGTATTCCGCCGATTGATTACGATGACTTTGCCTCTGGGTGTAATGGATTTTTTAATGTAGGGTATCCAGTCTTCGAAAAGTAGAGTGTTGGGCGGAAGGTGTCCAGATTTATGGTTGCAGTGGGGTGGATTAGCCGCGTCTTTGTCCGCCCATATGGTTGCCCTGTGTTTGATCTCCGTTTTGATGCGATGAGCCTAGTCCAGCAATGAAATTGCGCGACACCTGCGCGAAGTTGACGCCTCGTTGGCAATAGTTCTGATTACGGGTTGGAAAATCGAATAGGGTGATCTGCGTCAGGCGGCGTCCTACTTTTGTCCAACTCTACCTTTCGGTCATTTGCAAAGGGTGTTTTCGTCGATTCTGAAGGCTGGCGATATGCATCGACAGCGTATTGAAATCTGATCCCATGAATCGGTTCTCTCACAACTACATTCGTTGAAGGAGTAAGCATGAGCTATCTAAATCCGCGCGCGATCGCCATCGACACACCGATGCCACCCCCGGCATGGGCGGTGCTGGAGTGGGAACTGATTCGGGCGCAGACAAAGGGCTGCACGGAATTTTTCGAGAAGTACTTTGATGAAAGGGGTTATCTCGAATGCCTAGCTCGATGGGGAGGCAACGATGGCCCAGATGACGCGATCGAGAATTTGGTCCACTGGCCAGTGCTGTATGTGCTGGGCGGCGCGGACCACCTCTACGATATGTGCCAGTTGGGTTGGGAGGGGCACTTGAAGCAGTATACCGAGGCCAAAACCACTGAAGTACCCTTTGCGAAGGACGGGATGTACTATCGTGAGTTCCCGGTGATGTTCGACTGGGTACACAATGGAGAGGGATTGACGACGTTCAACTTGCACGGGTTGATGCACCCGCGCGAGCGCGAATTCGAGAATCGGGTCCGGCGTTTCGCTGGTTTTTACATGGGCAACGACCCGCAATCGCCCAACTACGACCCCGAGCACAAGATTATTCGGAGCTTGATTAACGGCAGCCGTGGGCCAATGCTGCGCAAGGCCACCGCGCTCGACTGGGCCGGCGATCCGCTCGATGAGGTGCAGGAGCGCTTTATCCCGCTGCACGGTGAGCGCAGTTTTGAGGAGATGTTGGCTCACTTCGAAGATTACACCGATGTCGCCGGCGATCATCCGTCGAATCTGGTGGCGACGGCCCTGGGCTTAAACGCCTATGCGCTAACTGGTGAGAGTCGATACAAAGACTGGGTTCTCGAATACGCCGACGCCTGGATACAACGGGCGGGTGATAATGACGGCATTCTACCGAGCAATATCGGACTTGATGGAAGCATCGGCGGCGAGTGTGATGGAAAGTGGTACGGGGGGTGTTACGGTTGGGCCTTTACAGTCGTGGTGCCGCAGAATGGATCTCTGTCAAGTCGCAACACCGTTGGTTTGGGCGTATCGGGTTTCGGCAATGCGCTATTGATGTCGGGCGACCAGAAATACGTCGACGTGTGGCGGAAAATGATTGACCGAATCAATGCCGAGGGCAAGGAGGTCGATGGGCAGATGATGTATCCGCATATGCACGGCGATGACGGGTGGTACGAGTTTCGGCCGCATCCCTATGCACAGGGGGCACAGGAGGTCTACTACTGGTCGATGGACAAGTCGGATTTGAGTCGTTTGGACAGCGATGGTGGTTGGATCGGCTATCTGGAAGGGAACAACGCGGGCTATCCGGAGCAGGCACTGCAAGCCGATTTTTCGCGCTTGCGATTGCAGATGGAGAAGGTGCGCAATGATCCGACGACGCCGGATACGCGGCTGTCGGACAATCCCAATCCGTTGAACCCGGCGACTCCCGGCGGGCTGACGCAATTGATGATGGGTGGCCTGACGCCAAGGCACGGGTCGCCATTGCACTGCCGAGTGCGTTACTTCGATCCGGTGGCCGGCAGAGCGGGCATGCCAGAGGGAGTCGGTGCGTTGGTGGAGAAACTGGAGGACGAGTCGATGACGCTGACGCTGGTGAACACGGATCCAGTAGCGGGGCGCGAGGTGATTGTGCAGGGCGGCGCGTATGCTGAGCACCAGTTTACGAGTGTGTCGATAGACGGGGTGGAGACCGCGGTGGATGATGCTTCGTTTGCAGTGGAGTTGGCGCCAGGGGCCGGAGCGCGGTTGGAGATTGGGATGAAGAGGTATGTCAACGGAATTACTTTTGCGTTTCCTTGGGATCGATAGTCGAGTGCTGGATGTTCCACCAGAGGTAGTTGTCGAGTAAATCGACAGAGTAATGTGGTGGGAAAATCGGTTGATATTTTAGCATTGGAGGATAGCAGAGAGATTATGAGTGAAGTTGTTGCTAATGAAAGCCTGAGTGCGGAGGATGCGGATTTTTTTCATCGGGAAGGGTATTTGGTGTTACCCGATTTTATCGATGCCGATTACAATGAGCGGTTGATCAGAGAGGTTGACGCGTTGATGGGGCATCGCAAGGAGAAGGATCATCGCCTGTTGGTGTCGTATCAGGAGATGGGAATGTTGACCTCGCACCCACCGTTGATGGACAAGCTCGAAGTATTGATGGGTGGTCGTTTTTCTTTGCACCATATCCATTCTACGCGCCACGACGCCGGCAATGGTGGTGTTAACTGGCACCAGGATTACGAGCAGTATCCGCAGACCAATCGCTCGCATCTGATGGTGCATGTTTTTTATTATCTCAACGGCCTCAACGGCGAGGTTGGCGATTTACTGGTATTGCCCAAATCGCAGGACGTGGTTGTGCCCAATGGCGGTATGAGGCTCTTTGGCACGGAAGATCTGCCGGGCTCGTTGTGCGTGGACGATCTGACACCCGGTTCGGCGATTATCGTGCACTCTGCGCTGTGGCATGCACGTCGGCCCAAACCCGGCGGTGAGGAAAATCCGCGTTATTTTATCGACGTGTCCTATTGCCAGTACGGCGTGTTATGGCCGGCCTACGGCAAAATGCAGGAGATCAATGCGATGGCCATAGAGCAGGGGCTCGGTCGCGATGGGCGCTATGACTACGTGTATGATAGTTCGCAGTTTTTTGAGCGCGGACCGATCCGCGAGCAATTTGAAAGGGCCAATGAGGGGAGTTTGGCGCTGAAACTGAAAGACGTGGGATGAGTGAGAAAGGGAGCAAGATCGTTTTAGTTACCGGTGCGACCGGCAAGGTCGGGCAGAATTTTATCCGCCGTTTTATGGCCGATCCGCGTTGGTCGGGGGCTAAAATACGGGCCTTATGTCACAATCGGTTGTTAGAGTCGGATGATCGGTTGGAAGTGGTTCAGGGCTCAATCGCCGACCGCGCGGACGTGGCCAGCGCGGTCGGTGGAGTGTCGCACGTGGTGCATCTGGCGACCTGCAAAGAGACGCCTGATGACATTATGGATGTAGCGGTCAAGGGGATGTTCTGGTTGTTGGAGGAGTGCCGGATATCGGCGTCGTTTGAACAATTTGTGTTGATTGGTGGCGATGCAGGCATGGGACACTTTGTCTACCCACATCCGGTGCCGGTGGTCGAGGCGCAAAAACACAGCGCCTATGAGGGGTGTTACGCGCTGTCGAAGGTGTTGGAAGAGGTCATGCTAGAGCAATATTATGTGCAATACGATTTCAACGGCTGCTGTCTGCGCGCGCCGTGGATCATGGAGAAGGACGATTTCAAATACACCCTGTCTTTCGGCGAAGATATTTTTGGCGGGCCGAGGTGGCGCGATATGGTGGGTGCGGAAAAAGCCGACGAATATGTCGCCAGCGGCGCGGTGCCGGTGATGCTCGATCCGCAAGGTGAGCCCGTATTGCGCAACTTCGTGCACGTCGAGGATCTGGCCGCAGCGGTGATGGCGGCGCTCGATTGTACGGCAGCGCGCCAGCAGCTGTTCAATATCTGTATGGACGAGCCGGTCGATTATCGGCAGATGGCCGACTATTTGCGACAGACGCGCGATGTGCCCAGCGTCGATGTCGAGACGCCTTTCTATCGCACTTGGCTCGACAACAACAAGGCCAAGTTCTTGCTTGGTTGGCGCCCACACTACGACTTGGCGAAATTGGTCGACGCGGCTTGGGACTATCGGCGCGACGAGGACGACCCGCGGGTGGTCTGGTATCCGGGGTAGGTACGCGAAGCATGGTCACTAGAAAAAAAGCCGCCGGGTGCACTGAGCACCCGGCGGCTTTTTTGTTTTTGCATAACCAGTGACCATCACAATTTATATATCGGGCTGTGATAATATGTTCCTGAAATAAGTAAGATCACAGCGGAAAATATTTCCAGGTAGCTGTTGGAACTCTGACGGGCCTCTCACCGTCTGCAAGAAAAGAGTGAGCCATTATGAAAAAGATTCTGCCATATGTGATTGCACTCGTCTCGATAGGCGGTATGCAACTCGCTCGCGCCGAAGATTTCCCAACACTCAGAGAGCGGTGGCAGCAACGGGCGGACGCCCGCCACGAGAGAACCCGTCCTGTGAGCGCGGATGAGTTAGTGGATGGTTTGGCAATGCGCTTGCACCGAGCGGTTGCACCATCTTTCGCTGCTGGTAAACCCGTTCTGG
>Ga0315315_10005290_pt1 | contig 11904 bp, 7 predicted proteins | sample M140m3416metaG_FD_203699 | JGI IMG/M metagenome (GOLD analysis project Ga0315315, IMG submission 203699) | Ammonia-oxidizing marine archaeal communities from Monterey Bay, California, United States - M1 40m 3416 | ecosystem: Environmental > Aquatic > Marine > Intertidal zone | place: USA...
CCCGCCCTCGCCGCCACCCCCACCGCCTCCGCGTCTGCCGCCGCCGCCGTCGCCGCCGCCGCCGCCGCCCTCGTCGCCGCCGCCGCCCTCGCCGCCGCCCTCGCCGCCGTCGCCTCCGCCGCCCTCGCCCTCGCCGCCGCCCACTCCGCCCGCGCCGCCTTTCCCGCCACCCCTTCCTAGTCCACCTCCCAAAAGCCCGAGCCCGTCGCCGCCTGGTTGCGAAGCGGAGTGCCGCGCAAACAATGGCAACCCGCAGTGTTGTTCGTTGGCGTGTGACGGCAACTGTGGCGTCGACGACTGCTCTGTTTCCGAATGGGTCTGTGGCGTTACCGATCACACCACCGGGCGCCGCCTCTCCGAGAGCTTTGCGCCGCCGCCCAACCCGCCGCCGCCCAGATTGCCACCGCTTCCGCCTGGTGTCGGGTTGGGTGCATTCGAGATCTGGGGCTCGGAGAACTCCGCGTATTTCGGAGAAAAGATTGAGACGTTCATGGACGGCACAGTGGACCAGACGACGCGCCTGCGGGTGACCACGTACGGCAACGCATACAGACACTTCTTCCTGCGAACTTACGATCCACAGCGACGTCTGCGAATCGACTCGATGCGCCTGTACGGCAACTACGTGACGCCGCCGCCGCCGCCCAACCCGCCCGAGGTCCCGCCCGGTCCCGGCTTGCCACCCACGCCGCCGCCCGGTTCACCGCCGCCGCCGCTCGGCCCTCCACCGCCTCCGCCTGGTCAGCCGCCGCTTCCGCCGCAAGCGCCACCGCTGCCGAATCCTCCGCCGCCGCCGATGACGTCTACGTACCGTTTGGAGGCCGCGGGCCTGGGGCAGTGCAGCGGCGCTTCCTTTGACGGCGTCAACGTCTCGGATTACAGGGCCACTTCGCCCAACGGGGGCGCCGAGTGTCGGACTGCCGCCGCGCGAGTTGGGATTGCGGTGACGTACATGCAGTCGGCGACGGTGATCGATCGATCCGACGTGCCGCGCGGCTGTCTGGTGGATCCGCGTGCAGCGGTGCAGAAGGTCGTAATCAACCTTGCAGGCGCTGAGAATGCGGTGTCTTCGACTACACCTGCCAACGAGTTCCAGCTCATTTGCAACGACCCGACGCCCGACGGTGGTTGCACAGATTTTTTTGGAGGACTGAGCGCTTCGCGGTGCCAAAAGTTCACCACGGAGACGGAGTGCAGCGGCGCCGGGACCTATGGGTGCTACTGGGACACCTATACCTCCTTCGGTTGCTTGCTGGCACACGGGCACGCGCTTCAATGCGCGGATTTCCACCAGTCGGAGTGCCCCGTCGAGTACCTGGAGTGTCAGTGCACCGGCGTGCACTGTCCGCCACCGGCGTCGCCCTCGGCGCCTCCACAGTCCCCAGCGCCACCAGCGCCCCCACCGCCCCCACCGCCGCCGACGTGTCGACACGGCGTGAACATGGTTTGTTCGAACATCTGCGTCTACAATACAGATGGCGACTATTATGACGATTGGAGGGGGCCTAACAACCCGAGTTCGATCAACAATAACATTTGCGAAAGCCCAACCAGCGGCCCAGCGAATCCGTGTCATTACGGCCAAGATTGTCAGGACTGCGGCGGTAGCTGTTGCAAGGACGCCGCTTGTCAGGAGTCCGACGGGTCTACAGACTGTGCTTGCTTTGGCTTGAGCGAGGGCGACTTCGTTCCCGTTTCTGGGAGACGTTTGGCCGAGGGCGACGCAGACCGGCGCGTTGCAGCGGCCAGCAAATCGTTGAGGGAGGTGCACATCGACGAGTACCACGTCAACCTGCAAGAAAACATAGACGCGGTGCAAAAGACGGTATGGTGGGAAAACATCGAGCTCTTCTACGTCAAGAACGCGCTGTATCCGTACCGCTCGCCACCCGGCGCGCACGCGACGAGCGCTGCGGCGAGCCTAGCTACTGCGGTAGCCACCAAAGAATTCAACCGCAGCCAGGGCATTCCCGCGAATGCGTCCGAAGGGCACCGCCGGGTGTTGCAAGCAGCGTGTGACGCCATCGGGGGCTGCTCCTCGAACACGAGCAGCGGATTGACCTTGGTGTACGATGTGGACGTTGGGTCTTACCCACACAACATCACGATGCGTAACGACATGCAGTGGGCTGCCTGGGTGGCGTCTGCGGTCGTGGAGCCCGTTGTTTCGTTGATGGTTGAGTCGATGGCACTGTGTGCGTCAGAGCGCTTGTGTCACCCCCACTGCTCCGGCTGCGGCACCACTTTTCATGCTTCGGATCACAAAATGCACCGGTCGCCGGAAGACGTTGTGCATTCAATGGAACGTGCACTCGTCGGCGGGAGGACGGCCTCGGTCAATCCGATGGAGTGCGTCACCGACATAAATTGCATCGCACAAGCAGGCTCCCTCGCAGGCGACGAGCTTGGCGTTCCCGCGTTGGCTCCCGGCGACGCCTTGTTCGCCGTTGCCGACGCCAACGAGCGGCTTTTGAACGCGGCGCGCGGCGACGCAATCTCGAAGCCCCTGAGCGGCCGCGAGCACGCGGCGCGGCGAAAACAGCACGGCATGGCGCACCAAGAGCGTATACGCCAGATAAACGTGGTACAGCCAGCGTGGATGCGTGTGGACTCCGACGACGTTCGAATGCATCAGGTCGAAGAAGACAACGAAGCCCTGAAACACGGGCGCCGGCTGCAAGAAGAAAACAACATGCGCGTCGACAGCGAGTCTCAAAAGGAGATCATACAAGAGTTGAGCCGTGCGGTCGAAGAAAACGACCCTGCGTTGGAAGAGGCCATGAAAGCCGCACCAGTTCCACTTCGCCTCGCGTACCACACACTGGTCACTTGCAGGGCGCTGGAGAGCAAGGACCTCCCGAAGGCGGCGGCAGCGCACCACGTGGCGCTCCACGAGTGGGCAAGGCTTGACTCCATACACCAAGACCCCTCTGGCAGCCGAGTGTGCATCGACTGCAACAACCTTGGCACCCCTGTGAACTGCAACGTCTACTTTGCGATTACTGGGCGGCGGATCCGGACGCTTCGTCGCTCAATGGCCAATGCGGAAGACACGAGAAAGAAGGAGCGCGTCAAAGTTATCCACGAATTCGTGGTCGCGAAGCTGGACCAGGCGTGCTGCGCGAGGTTTCCAGACGGCCGCGAGGAGTGCAAGGGCGAATATTGTGTTCACTACGCGCTTCAGCACGGGGCCAGGCGCACCGGCCAGGCGATGCGGAGTGCGCACGACAAGGGCGCGCTCAACGATACACACATGCAGGTGCAGCATCACGTCGGCGTCGACATCCTAGCTCCACACACGCACCACGCCCCTGAGTGTCGGCAAGACAACTTGTCGGCAGCTCTGAAGGCCGAGTGCTTCGGGCGTTCGATTGTCCACCACACCGCGAAGCGATACGGCTTCGAGCCCGAGAAAGTCCGCTCGCAGATGCAAGAGATGGGCGTGTCGTTAAGCGACACCATGCAGAGCGGGGCCAAAATGATGGGGCTCTTCAAAGAGACAAAGTCCGGTGGCATCAAATCTACGGCGCAGACCGCGCCCAGGGCGAGGCGCCGTGCGCAGGACGCCGAAGCGGCGGGCAGCATCATGCGAAAGGCCACGCGGCGAAAGGATCTGCGGCGACAGGCGGGTCGAAAACTGGGAGAGCAGGACGCGCACACCGACACGCACACCGACGAGGTGGGCTACGACCCAGACGTGGAGCGTTCTATTCTAGCACAAGAAGACGAAGCGGCAGGTCTTCCGATCGGGCACATTCGATTCACACACAGCGCGCGCGAAGTCGCGGGGATGCGCTCTCGAAACCTCAACGCGTCGATTGCAAACAACCAAGCCCTCAAGAAGATCGACGCGGCGCGTTCGCGTGCCGAAGCCAGGGCCGTCGGCGTGGATCGCGGGCTGCATCGCAAGCTGCACGTCGAGAGTTTGCACACGGATCAAATAAAGCGCGGCTTTGTCAACCCGCTTCGAGCTTTGCAGGTTATTGAAGCCGAGGAGGGGAGCTTTCTGCACAGGTTCGGCGGCACCATCGGACGCGTCGGCGAACTCGCACAGCGCGTTGACCACGCGCGAGCGCTGGCGCGCAAAAAGGAGGCAGAAAGGACGGAAGCGCGCGGGCGCCGATTGCAAGAGCGTGGAGACCTCGACGCGAAAAAATTCTACAGCAAGCTCGAAGAAATGCAACTGCAACGGCTCGCCAACGGACGCAAGCTCGGACAACTCACCAATGAAGACACCCAACACATCCACGAGCTTCCGAGCCGACACGCGTTGTCGTGGCTGCACGACGTCGTAGACTGGAAGTCGCTTTTTGCGGAAGGTAATCGGATGGCGGCGATCGAACGAAACCGACAGGCCATGCGCAACGAAGGAAAGCCGTGGTCAGAGATTGTCAAAGCTCACCCGACGGGATATTCGTATCTAGACAGCGACGAGTACGAGCCATCGATCTTAGGAGACGGACTTCGACGACTTGGACATCGCAAAGAGTTCAACACACGACACGACCCACCTTGGTTTCACACCGAGCGCCGCGCGCGCCATCGAAGACAGCTGCGCGAAGACAGCAAACCACAGCGCGACCAAATCCCAACCAGCGGAGTGCGCAGGCTCGCAGAGTCCTTCCTGGGCGCGTCGATCGATGCACCGTTTGCGTTTGCAGATCAGGTGCTGCCCTCTGGCGTCACCGTTCCAAAAAGCAAAAACGAAAACTTCTTCTCTTCAATGGTGCGATGGCTGGTTTTTGGCACCGTGAGTTGTTACTTTGCGAAGCCATCTGACTCGATTTCTGATACGCAGCTGCCGTCTGACACGGACTCTCCAGATGTCCAAAGCGATGGAGAAGCCCTCACGATTTTGAGGCCCAGCGGCGACAAGCTTTGCTTCCCAGCCATACCGTTTGTCTTTCCAAAGATGCCTACTTTTAGAGAGCTAACGCGTACAGTCGGGGTCGATTACAACGCAATCTCTTATCGACAGTGGTGCACCGACGAGGGGGCAATGAGTTTTACAGCGGATCAGCTGACCTCACTCGGTTTTGAAATTCCGAACATTACTTCAGCAAACTTTTCGGTGCTCGCCGACCCGTCCGTGCCGCTGACAACCGGGATCTTGCGGACCGCGGAGTCGATCGACGCGGTCTGGAACGCCATAAAGTCTGGACAAGCGCCCGACGGCGTCCCGGCTGCAGGTTACTTGATGTGTTCGATTACGCAGATGGGGGGCTTGATCTATACCTTTTTTATCTTGCTCTTCGTCAGCATCTTCCTCGTGTTTGTGCCCTGCTTCAACGGAATCGGAATTTTGTTGTACGACATCACATGCGCGGTCGGCGCCTCAAGGAACCGCGAAGCAGTGAGCGATCTTGCAAAGGTGGCAGCGGCGCGCGCGAGAGCCGGTGTTGCAGCGGGGGCGACGCGTATGCGAGGACGGCTGACGGGCGCAGCCAGCGCGGCGCGAGTCGGACTTTCGAGAGCAAGGTACGGCGCAAGCAAGGGGTTGGCGGGATTTGGAGCTGCGCGGCGTGGCGTGAGCGGCGGCGTGGGTGCAGTCGGCCGCGGAGCCGTCGCAGGAGCGCGCGGAGTGAAATCTGGCCTGTCCAAAAGCGGGTCTTCGACACCAAAGTCAAAAGCAGGCAGCATTTCACAGCCTCCGATCTGGCGCGACGACGCCGAACGCAGACTTGCGTATAAAGAAAAGGCGGAAAACGACGCAAAGGATAGAGCTTTCTATGCTAAAAAATTGACGCCTGCAGAATCGGCACTGGCAAAAAGAGAAATAGCAGAACAAAAGGCCAAAGACGCCGCGTTCTATGCGAAGACCACGCCGGAGGAAAAAGCGCAAGCGCGAAGAAACGTGGCACGTCGAGCCAGAGACCGATCGTTCACTGCAACGAGTTCATGGTGTGGAGGGGCAGCAGACTGGGTTATTGGAAAGGTGGATGCTTTAAACAGCACTGCGTGGGCATCAAAAAATTGGGAGTCTTTGAAAAATGAACGCGAAACAAAAAATTATCTCTTGGGCGCGGGGATCGAAGAAAGCGATCACGTGGCAAAAAGCGTGAGAGACTTAAGGAGGCGGACGCAAACCATTGCAAAAGAAAGCAGTGAACGAGATGGATTGCTGGGTGGCGAAGTCTGACGCTATGTGGAGTGAAAAAATCTGCACTGTGAAAAATATAAGCGAGAATGACTGTGTTTGTTTTTGACGTGGATTTGCCCTTCCTTTTTGCGGTCGCTGCTGGTCACGGTTTCGTAGATTTCGGACGACCGACGGAGGAACTTTTCCCTTACCTTTTCGTTTTTCTGCCGCTTGGGTCTCTTATTAGCACCGTGACTTTTTTCTTTGCATCTCTGCTGCATTTCTCGTCCGATATCACACTTCTAGGGTCGCTCGTGTTGCACACACTTTTCCTTGTTCTCGATTATTTTCACCGACCTTGGGCGGTCGCTGCTGGAATTTTTTATCTTTCTCTTTTTCACGTTCCTTTGCTGATGCATTCATTTGTGAAGAGGCGTATGTGGGGCGAACTCCTTGTTCTCTTTATCAGCGTCGTCGCTGCCGCGGCCTTCAAAGACGTTTTACTAAACGAAAACGTGTTCATATTTTCTGAATGGAAGCAAAGAATCGTGTCTGCCCACGTTTTTGTCCACGAGCGCGCGCACGGTTGTCTTTCAGACTGCCCTCGGTCGAAGAAAAAAATGTAAGAATATTTTTCATCACTCGCTCTCGTCTTCGCTCTCGTCTTCGTCGGCCTTGCTTGCCGACGCGCTCGTCGAGGCGCCGCCGTTCTTGTCTTCTTCGTCGTCCTCGTCGTCCTCGTTGTCGTCGTCTTCTTCGTCGTCCTTGCGCGCACGCTTGCGCGACTTTTTCTGGACGCCGTTGGCGTGGGAGCGCTTTTGTCTCTTAGCCCGATCGATCTTGAGCTTTTCCAGGCGTGCGCGGCGGAGTTCGTGCCAGTTTGCGGGCTTGTAGAAGGCGCGGCGCGACGCGGGGAGGGGCGCCAGGACGCGGTCGGTCGTTTCCTCGTCATAAATGCCTGTCTTCAAGTGCTGCAGCTTACCGTATTCCTTGGGATGCTCCGAGCTCTTCAGCACCCGCTTCCCCTCAAACTCGGGCTCCTCGGCAATCCCAAAGCCTTGCTCCAGCAGCGCAGCCAGACTCGACTCAAGATCCGCCTTCTTCTCGGCCTGCGACCCGTCGCAATGATCGCGCCACCACGGCACGTTGCGCATGATCAGGTCGCACTCGGGGACGCGGTGGTCGGTGTATTTCGTGCGCGCCTTCCAGCTCGCCAAGAACGCGCCCAGCGCACCCTCCTTCATCAGATCCTCCGCCGACTCGCCGTCCTTCTTCTTCTTTTTTGAAGTTGCCTGCGAAGACGGCTTGCGCATGCCATGCGAAAACGTCCACGCGCGCACCTGGAGGATCTTCGTGAGCGCAGCGGACTCTTCCATGCGGTCCACTTCGCGCGTCTCCAGGGCGACGGCCAGGCGGCGGAAGCCGAGCGCGACGGCGCACATCGGGATGTTGCACGAGCGCTGCGGCTTGACAAAGAGCAGCTCAGCCTTCACCAGCCCCAGCATGGCCTCGTCGCGATCCTCGAGATCCTCGAGCTTCTCCTTGAGCAGATTCAAGTCGCGCGTCACCAGGTCGCGGTCCGCCGTGTCGTAGTGCGGGCGCGCCTCGTACTCGGCCGCGATGGACTCGCATATCGCCAGCGGCGTCATGAGTGAGCGTTCCAAAATGACGTTCCAGTACGTTGAGCCGAAGCCTGTGTAGGGATTGTTTTGGACCATTTTTGTAACGGCCGTGTCGGTACTCACTTTTTTCTTGCTCTCTCCCTCTGTTTTGCAGTCCAATCCTGGACATCTCGTTACTCTTTTTTTCCGAGAGGCGGTTTGGGGACACTCTGCCACCTCTGCCACCGGCCGTTATTTTTACGCCAACCGGTTCAAACACGAGCCAGATTGACGGCAACGCCCCAGCCCACCGGCACGTCCAGCAACCAAAACCCGGATTGTTTGGCATCGTCAGCGACGAAAGCTTGACCTGGAATATGCGGGGCGCAATTTTCACTAGACACTAAAACTTTGTCCTCCGAAAGCTCGAGATCCTCTTTGGCAAGCGGCAAAAAAGTGACAATGTCTCCGATCTTGAAATGCCCGCCGCAGCAAGCGGGGTTGTGGGCGTTGCTTGGAAGATCTTTGAAGAAGCAGAATTTACCGCCAGTTTGCTTATTTTTAACGACGTTCCAGTACGTTGAGCCTAAGCCTCTGTAGGGATTTTTCTCCACCATGTTTTCGAAGATGTATTTTTTGTCGTCGTCTTTGTCGCCGTCGCCCTTCAAGACCTTCACATAGTAATCTCGGCCACAGTGCTTCGCAAACAGATCGTCATCGTCGTCGTTCGGAAACGCATCAACGACACTTTCTGGCCCTCCCACTTTACACACGATGCCTCGTTTTTCTGACATTTTTTTGTAACGGCCGCGTCGGCGCTCACTTTTTTCTTGCTCTCTACCTCTGTTTTGCACTCCAATCCTGGAGATCTCGTTACTCTTTTTTTCCGGCGTCGATTCGAACGTTCAGTCCTTACGCTGCCGCTTCGCCGCCTGCTCAAACTCCTCCGCAACCTCGGCGTGTCCGGCCCCACCCGGCGCGTACGCGCGCTCCGCCGCCTCCCGCCAGAGGAGCACCAGCTTGCCGACCGCGTGCAAGTAGCGCGCGGCGCGCATCCAGTACAGCTTGGGCCGCGTGAGGAGGTTGCGCGGGATGTGCCTCGCGTACGGGTCCCCCGTGGAAACGCTGCCGTCGCGACAGAGCTCCGCTCTCCACTGGTCTTCAGTGGTGATGAAGTCGTCCAAAACGCTGTCCGTGTCCAGCTTCTTGAAGGCAAAGTAGATTGTGTCGTCCGGGTTGACCCAGGCTCCCGCGTACGTCCAGTAGTGGAACGGCTTTCTCGAGTGCTTGAATCCGAATTGTTGCGCCGCGGGCGACATGGAGTACGCGAACAGGCGCCGCTGCCGGTTCATGACGTTGTACACGAAGGGCAACACTTCCTCCTTGGCGAGCCACTCGGGAACCGGCTCGAAGATGCGAGCGAGCTCCATTTCCCTTTTTGGAACTGAGCCGTGTCGGCGCTCACTTTTTTCTTGCTCTCTACCTCTATTTTGCACTCCAATCCTGGAGATCTCGTTACTCTTTTTTCCGAGAGGCGGTTTGGGGACACTCTGCCACCTCTGCCACCCCCAAAGCCCCACCCCCGAAGCCAACCCCATCACCCTCTCACGCCCACGCCGCGCAGTAAGCGCGCATTGTCAGGTCCTCGCGCACCTCCGAGCCGATAGGCGCGTTGGTGAGCGGCGAGGTGTCACGACCCGATGAGAACCACTGCGCAAGCGCGTCGCGCTCGTAGACTTGCCCGTCGGCCGCGCGCACGGGATCCGCCATCACGTCTTGCGTAATCGGGCACTCCAGCAGATCGAACGCCTCAGCCGACACGCGCGTCCACTTGGCGTCGCCAGGCGAGTCCGCGACCTCGCGCGCGAGCGAGCGCAGCGGCATGTGCGGAAAGACGGCGCCGGATACGACATCGCCCGTTATGGGCGAAACGAAGCCGTGCTCCTCCCAGTGCGCTTGCAGCGCCGGCTGCTCGTACACGTAGCCGTCCGCGGCCAGCACGGCGTTGCGCATCAGGTCGCCCGAGAGGGGGCAGCACACCATCTCGCGAATGCTGCAGCGGACCTTCGCGGGCGCGCGCGCGGGCGCCACGGTGGGGTCGTGCGGCGCGGCCTCCGCGGAAGCCAGGACCGCGGCGGCGCGCTCGAGCTCGCCGCGCTCCTGCTGGCGCTGGAGCTGCTGCGCGCGGCGGAGGCCGCGGCGCTCGCGCTCTGCCGCGGTGCTGTTCGCCTCGCGGGCGGCGCGGGCCGCCTGAAATTCCTCCTCCATTAATAGGTTCTCCGGCTTCACATTGCACGGGGCCAGCTTGCCGAAGACGACGGTGACGCGGCCGCTCTCCGCGCAGTACCCCGTGATGACGCCTGCGCGGTTGTTCAGGTCGTTGCGCCGCAGGCCGGTGCCGCGCACGCGCGCGCCGTTGTGCAGCTGCACATACTGATTCGGCGGCGGCGCGGGCGGCTCCGGCGGAGTGTCCGGCGGCGACGGCAGCGCCGCGTCCTCCGGGGTGCGCAGCACGAAGGTGGTGGCGTAGCAGACCTCCTCCCCGAAGCGGCCGTTGTAGTGCTGCATCCGCCCGTCGGGGTGCCACTTGCGGTCCAGAATGACGCGCTGCGGAGTTGTGCCCTTGTAGAAGGCGACGGTGCCGTCTTTCCAGGTGCGGCGCGTGAGGTACGAGCGTCCGAAAGGGCCCGCGTATGCCTCGTGCGCGACGCCGTACGCCTGGTCGGGCGGGTACACCGACATGCGGAGCGCCTCTCTGCCCCGGGGGCCGCTGAAATACTGCACCTGGCCGCTGCACTTCTCCATGCGCAGCCTGCGGCCGTCCGGCGCGAACACCTGGCGCGACCAAAGGTCGTTGCCGTACATGTCCGACATCCAGCTCCAGCACTCCGTCTGGTTTGCAGTGGCGGGGTCGAAGAAGCTCAGGACCCACATGATCTCGCGATCGGCCGAGATGGGTCGACGAAAACAGTTAAGCCGGTGAGCCGCGTACATGCGGTCCTGTGCGTCGTAGTAGTACCGCACGACTTGAGGGCCCGCAATGATCGGGTGCGTCTCCGCGTCCCGAGGGTCGTTGCGCTCCATGATCTCCCTCAGCGGCCCGAGCTCGTCCATCATCTTGAGGGGACCGTAGGAGACGTCCTCGTACCGAGAGCCGTCTTCAAAGCGCTCGGTGTGCATGATGAACGAGCTATCCCCGAAGGCCATAGTCGCCGCCCCCACTCTGGCAAAGGATCCGTCCTCCTCCTCCACCAATAGGGCCATTTGAGGACGGCCGCCGTTGGGGACGTGCGGCAAGTGTTCGGGAGGGATGAGGGCGTAGCGCGCCTCGTGGCTGTAGTACTGCTGCGGGAAGTTGAGCTTAGTGCACCTTGGAACCTCCGCTCCGTCCTTGAAGTTGGTGCCAATTTCGATGTACAGCTCCTGTCGCCGGGCAGTCTTGTCTTGCAGGCTCTCGCCTCTGACAGGTGGCACCGGCTGGCCGAGCATTATTTCAGCCTCGGCTTGCGCGTACGGGTTGCCGTCCATGGCCTCGCGCAAAGTTTTTGTGAGTCTCTCAGTCATTGATCCTGCCAAAAAAAGGAAGTTGGGTAAGTGGTGGGGCAGGGTGGGGAAGGGTGGAGAGGAGGGGCGGCGCCCACTTTTTTCTTGCTCTCTACCTCTGTTTTGCAGTCCAATCCTGGAGATCTCGTTACTCTTTTTTCCGAGAGGCGGTTTGGGGACACTCTGCCACCTCTGCCACCTCTGCCAGAGTGTCCCCAAACCGCCTCTCGAAAATTCATTTCACGCGTTTGACCAAAAATAGTAACGCGTAACGAGATTCCAAGGGTTGGAGTGCAGGAGAGCAAATGTAGAGTGAAAAAAACAGGCCGGCTCGACGGTTCGATTTTTTCCGGTACGAATGGAAATTTCACAACATAACGCGAGACTGATTGTTCCCACCGTCGAGTGCCCGGCGAAGCGCGTTCCGAATGAGGATTTCGAAAGTCATGGCCTGAACGCTGGCAACAACGAAGCCCACCGCGACCGCTGGAAAGATTTGGCAACTGCATGGGCGTCGTCGTCGCCCATCGACGCCTCGACTGCCGCCACGACGCTCGCGACGCCGATTTCTGGGCACGCCGCACAAGCCTTTGCTGACGCAATCGCCCGCCAGTCGAAGATCTCTGGGCCCCACCCACACGGAGCCGTGCGCCTGTCGCTGTGGGTCGACATCTTTTTGTC
>Ga0315315_10005291_pt1 | contig 11902 bp, 5 predicted proteins | sample M140m3416metaG_FD_203699 | JGI IMG/M metagenome (GOLD analysis project Ga0315315, IMG submission 203699) | Ammonia-oxidizing marine archaeal communities from Monterey Bay, California, United States - M1 40m 3416 | ecosystem: Environmental > Aquatic > Marine > Intertidal zone | place: USA...
TCTCATTAACTTTAATATCAAATGGAATGTATCCCAGTGCGTTATAAGCTTTGAAACCTTTTCTTCCCACAGAGCCTAAAGGCCCTTCATTGACAGTGTTCTTAAGGATAGCTTGGTAGGCAGTCTCTACATCAAAGTCTCTGTTGCCTTTTATATAGGCCTCGGCTATGATGGATGCAGAATTTGATCCAATCATACAATCTCTGTGGCCGGGACTTGACCACTCGGGCAACCAACCACTTTCTTTATATGGATTAACCATGATGCCTTGAATAATTTCACCCATTTTTTCTGGGTACAACAAATTATAAAAAGGGAATACTGCACGAAAAGTATCCCAAAATCCATTATCCGTATAAAGAGGCCCGTTTAAAATTTCTCCATTGTATGGACTGTAATGTATTTGTTTGCCTTCAATGTCATATTCATGCAAAGGACGAGGGAATAATATGGTTCTGTAAAAACAAGAGTAAAATTTTACCATATTATCGTAACTGTCTTTTTTGTCAGTTTCGACTACTGGTGTTATCTTAATTTTTGAGAGCTCGTTATTCCATATTTTTTTTGCATTTGCTTTGGTGGTTTCAAAACTTTGGTCTGCAGGTATTTCGCGATTGAGGTTTATTAACGCCTGCTCATGACTAATGAAGGACGATGAAACTCTAAATTCAATTGCTCCATCAGTAATGGAGTCGTAGCTTACATGCGCTCCTACATGGTCCCCATTTAACTTATCTTTTTTAAATAATTTCCCAGACCCGTCCCATGTTCCATAGCTATTGAAAGGCGTTTTAAACTCAATTATAAAATAATTTGAGAAATTTTCTGGGACTCCACCAGAGTTGTTTTTTGAAATACCATAGATTGTATTTTTTTCGGTATTTATTTCAATACTTGATCCTTTAAAAAAAGCATCGATGATAATATTTATTTTTTTTTGAGCTGGAGAACTAAGCTTAAAATGGGCCGAACTTCTAGTAGGGGAAACTTCTAAATCTATGTCAGAATCAACCAATTTAACCTTATAGTGATGTGGCTTAATGATTTGATTCTGATAGTTTGCCTTTCTTTGCTTTTCCAAAACCTTAAGCGTTCCTGTAGTTGCCATGACAGAGAATGCTCCATAATCATTAATCCATGGGCTTGGCTGATGGGTTTGTCGTATCCCGACAAGTCCTGAATTTTTGTGTGTATAAATCCAACCATCCCCCATCTTTCCAGTTTGAGGTGTCCAAAAATTCATTCCCCAAGGCAGGGCAATCGCAGGATAAGTATTGCCTTTAGATAGTTCATGAGATGAATCGCTGCCAATCAAGGGATTTACATATTTAGTAAAATCCTTTTCACTTTGGGCAAAAAAATTCCCATTAAAAAAAATTAGAAAAAATACTACGAAACGCATCATGTTAAATTTAATATACTATAGATTTTGGTCTGTTTTTATAATCTTTACCAAACGCTTTGTTTGGCGTATCACTCATAACAAATTTTAATTCACCACCATTTGTAATGTCCTTGTGAGTTATGTAAGAATTGTTGTAATTCTCACCATTTAATGTTACAGACTCTATGTATATGTTTTTTTCTGAATTATTTTCGGTTATAATTTTAAAGTTTTTACCTCCTTGGAGTTCGATTAAAACTTCATCGAAAATAGGGCTTCCAAAAACATAAGCTCCATTAGATGGATTGACAGGGTAGAAGCCTAGTGAAGAGAAAATATACCAAGCAGACATTTGTCCACAATCTTCATTGCCACTGAGTCCGTCTGGCTGGTCATTGTATAATTCACTTAAAATATATCTAACATTTTTGGGGATCTTATGTTGCGCCCCCGCATAGGCGTACATATAAGTGGTGTGGTGACTTGGTTCATTTCCATGTGCATACTGCCCGATTAAGCCTGTAATGTCCATTGATGATCCCTCTTCAAGATCTGATGACATGCTAAACAAGGTGTCAAGTTTTTCTATGTATTTTTCATCCCCACCAAGTAGTGTAATTAAACCTTCAGGGTCTTGAGGTACAAGCCAAAGGTATTGCCATGCATTTCCCTCACAATAGTCATTAATTCTATGTTGTGCGGAAACAGGATCAAAAGGCGTTCTCCATTCACCATTAGATAATTTCCCTCTCATGAATTTTGTTTCTTCATCAAAATAGGTTTTATAGGCTTTTGATCGATCTAAAAAGTAATGATAATCATCTTTCTTGTTTACCTCTTTTGCCAATTGCGCAATTCCCCAATCCCCAATAGCGTATTCCATAGAACTCGCTACAGACTCCACCATTAAATCAGACGGAATGTAACCAAGATTCATTAATTCTTTTACCCCAGGTTCAAAATAGCCGGTAGCACTTTTTTTAACCGCATTAAATGCTTCTTTCTTGTCTATATCAAATCCTTTTAAAACTGCATCAACAACTACGGGTATGGCGCTGTAACCCGGCATTGTGTTGGTTTCATTTCCTCGGAGGTGCCAAACGGGTAGCTTACCCTGATGGTCAAATATTTTGAGCATAGAATTGACCATGTCACTCACTCTTTCTGGATGGGTTATTGTATAAAGCGGATGTGCCGCTCTGTATGTATCCCAAAGAGAAAACAAGGTGTAGTTTGTAAAAGTTGTGTCTGAGTATACTTTTTTGTCCGTTCCTCTATACTCTCCATTGACATCGTGGTATAAATTAGGGGCAATCATGGTATGGTACATGGCAGTATAAAATATTTTTTTCTTCTTAATATCTTTTGTCTTTATCTTTATTTTGGACAATTCACGATTCCATTCAGAAATAGCATTGTTATGAACTACTTCAAAATTCCAATGTGGAATCTCGTGGATTAAGTTTTCTAAAGCATTTTTCATACTCACGGTTGAAACGCCCATTTTAAAGAATACCTCTTCTCCTTCATCGGTTTCAAACTCCAGAAATCCCTTTACATACTTACCCTTTTTTTCGTTATCCTTGATCTTTCTTCCTCTGTCATATAATAAAAAGTTTTCTACAGGCTTTGAAGTTACCACTGAGAAAAATTCTCTTTGGTCTTTTGCCCAGCCAGTGGAAAATCTGTAACCCTCAAACAAAGTGTCATTTATTTTTCTTAAAAAGGTTTCTGTAGGTCTATCGGCACTGCCTTCTCCCAAGTCAATAATAATTCTAGAGTCCGTCGACTTTGGATAGGTATATCGGTGGAGGCCTACTCTTTTAGAAGCCGTTAATTCTACTTTAATGTTGTATCGCTCTAAAAAGACACTGTAATATCCAGGTGAAACCTGTTCTTTTTCTTTTCTATATAAGGATGAATAGCCATTCATGTGATTTTCTTGTGTCCCAGCATTTATCTTGAGTGGGCCATTTACAGGCATGACGGTTAATTCTCCTAAATCTGACATGCCGGTGCCACTAACATTCAAATGACAGAATCCTTTTACAATGCTGTCCGAATGGTGGTAGGAAGAAGACCAGTCCCAGCCTTTGTTGAAATTTGTGGGCCCAACTTGTACGCCACCAAAAGGAACATTTGCACCAACAAAAACGTGTCCATGACCTCCAGAGCCAATGAAAGGGTCTACATATTTTACGTAATTATTGTTTGGAATACTACCAAAGCTGAAGATCATTATGCAAATTAATGCAATAGATATACTGTAAATTATTTTTTTCATTCTCATATTTGATTGTTGTTAGTAAGTGGGTGCATTTTCTTTAATTATCCATTTGTTATCCACGTTCTTATTGAATGTGATTGTCCCCCCATTTTTTATTTGATTTAAACTCAACCATGTGTTGTGGTGGCTTAGGGCATTCACAGTGACTGATTTAATGACATCTATATTTTCATTATATTTTTGAATTGTTAAAACATCATTAGGTAATCGAATTTTTATTTTTTTGAATTTTGGCAAATTCATTGCAAAACCTCCAACTCCAGGAATAACTGGGTAAAGTCCTATGGAAGAAAAAACATACCAGGACCCCATAGTTCCAAGGTCATCATTCCCCGGTAAACCAGATGGAGAATTTTGATACATCTCGTTGTGAATTCTGTTAATGGTTTTAGATGTTTTCTCTGGTTCATCGGTCCAATTGTACACCCAGGGAACATGAAAATCTGGTTCATTCCCCGACGCGAACCATTTATCTTCATATCTTGCATCCAGCCTTATAAAAAGAGAATCTAACCTTTGTTGGGCAATTTTTTTGCCTCCAATTTTTTGAATCAATCCGTCTAAATCATAGGGGACCATCCAAAAATAATTCTTGTATGTACCTTCTCTCCAATCGTGGTTGATATCTTTCCATATGTTGTTGGGGTATTTGGAATTAAGCCATTTAATTTTTGGATTGTAAATATTTTGCCAACTTTTAGATCTTTTGAGGAAAAAATTATATTGATCTTTATCATTTAAGGCTTGTAATGCAAATTGACCAATTGCAAAATCGGAAGATGTGTATTCTAAATGCATGGAAGCGAAGGTGTGGCCATGCTTTATGTATTCTTCCAAATAAGGTCTAATTTCTTGATTTTGAGACCTCAATCTAGGAATTGTAGCTCCGCTTTTCATGTGCTTAAATGCATTTTGAATATCGAAGTCTTTGGCACCAAAACAATACGAATTTGAGATTAAAATAGGGGTTGGATCTCCCTGCATAATTCCTGTTTCTGTATTTGCTAGAATCCATCTGCCATAACCGCCTGATTGATCGGCAAAATCCACTAAAGATTGCACCATATCACTGCTTTGATTTGGAAACAACCAAGCCAACAATTGTGCTTGTGTTCTGTAAGTGTCCCAAACACTAAAAGAGCTGTACTGATCCCTTTCATTCGTTGTCTTTTGAATTTTAAAATCTGCACCTAAATATTCCCCATTAGCGTCACTCACAACATTAGGATGAATCAGGCTCCTGTAGAAGTTAGAGTAGAATTGAATTAAAGAATCTTTATCGTCACTTGATATTAAAATAGTGCTTAACTTTTCATTCCAGGATGCTTGATTTCTTGATAAATAAGACTGAAAATTAAATCTAACATCCTCCGATTTCATATTCATTTTAGCATTTTCAATTGAAACAAATGAAATAGAAATTCTATAATTAACTTCTTTGTTCTTTGAGGTGTCAAATGTGAAAATTGTTCCAGAATTTGGCCCATCTGCTGAACGTTTACTTATAATTCTATTTTTTTTCCAGACTTTAAATCCCAAAGAAGGCCTGTCAAATTCCACATAAAAAAATACAGGATAGTTTGTATTTGTTCCACAAAAATCCCCACCAGTTGCATAACCTTCACAACTCTTTAAAGAAGTATTTGTAACGAATGCGTCATTAACTTTTGTAGAATTAATGCCCGATCCAATTATGACGGTTCCTTTGTCAGAAGCACCAAATTTAAACTTAGCAACAGCAGTTCTTTTAGTCGCGGTAACGCTAATTTGTGTTCCATCATTCATCTCTACAGACAAGAGTCCAGCTTTTGAGTCTTTAATTGACTTGTAGCGATCATATGACTCCATGTTATTTGGAGATTTTTTGATTTCGTTGGAAAAGGCCATGACAGGAAAATTACCCATATTTGGACAGCCAGCACCGCTTAGCTGTGTAACAACAAAACCCTTATTTGGAGAAAAAAAACTAGGTGTAAATTGAACCATCCCAAATGGATAGGTGGCTCCTATAAATGTATATCCGCTGCTCAGTCCATTGTCTTTGGAACCTATGATTGTATTTACATAATCATGTAAATCTTGCGAGTGTGATTTTGAAAAAAAAAGACAAAATAATAGCGTTATATATATGCTTTTATTCAATAATTGCACCATTCCCCTCAAAATTAACTTCAATAAATTGACATCCACTACCAGCAACGGTACTTACATACCTGATTTTTAAATACCGAACCATTTGATTTGGCTGAACTTCATATTCTGTGGATTGAAGGTTTGCACCATCCATATTTTCTGAGGAGAGTAGAATCCAGCCTGCATCAATTAAGCTGCTCGAACTTGTTGGGGCGGAAACTACACTGTTTCCAATAGACTGAAAACTAGGTGAAATGGTAGCACCTACCAAATCTAGCCTTCCCCAAATCTCTAGTTCTGTCGGGTTGTTTCCTGAGTAGTTAGAAGGATCTCTAAAATGAAGTTTAGCACCTCTAAGTTGAGTAACGACTCCTAAATCTATCGTAAAATGGCCTGGAACTGCATTCTCCCCAGAATGATATCCATAGATATCGCTTCCTGACCACAACGAGTTACCGTCCCACAGATAATCACTTGGATTGGCACTGTAGAACGCACCAGGGTTATCACTTGGCATTGAAGCTATTGAAAACAAAGATTTGTCATGCGTAATGGGTTCTGTGTTTTGGCCGTAAAAGGTCATCTCTGTAAGTTGGGAATGTACATTTCCTACTGTTGAAACCACTCTGTATTTTACGTATCTGATATTGTTCATTGGACTGATTAAAAAACTATGATTGCTTTCATTTTGACCATCAAGCGTAACATCTTCCATAAGAAGCCAGCCAGCATTTGTTAAATCACTTTCTGTACTTGTATTTGTTTCTGCAAATAAAAGATCTCCTCTGCCCCAAACCTGGACTCTGGTGGCATTATTTTGATTGTTGGTTTGGGCATCTGGCATTTCTAATTTAACTTTTCTTAAAACAGTATTTACACCCAGGTCTATTGTAAAATGGTGTGGGATATCGCCTGGTTGAGAGAAATATGTTTGTTGATTGTTCCCATTCCAAGCAGCATTTCCATCAAAAAGAAATTCCTGGGGATTTGCTCCGTCATATTGACCATTGTTATCTCCGGGCATATCAATAATTTGTATAAATTCCTTGGACAACTCGGCATATGGTACATTGGGCAAACTGTAACTAACGGGTTCCAATGCTATGGTGTCTATGCCTCTAAGTCCCGATTGAATATAGGACTGAGTTGTTAAATTACCTAGTGGTAAAAAATCAATTAGCTTGACCTTATCGTCTTCAAAAAATAAAGTATCTCTAACAACTTCATTATTTTCGTTATCATAGTCAAGTGTTGTGAAAATAACAAACTCAGACTCTGCATTCCCAAAAAAGTTTACATAGTTCCCATCCGTCTCAAAAGTAAAATCATTTACTTCTCTAGACGGTTGATCACCAACAAAATTATCTCCAACTGCAAATCCGCTAACAGTTTGAGGAATTGATAGGTTCCCTTCTTGATCTTGAGTGATTACATCAAATTCATAAAAATCTTCATCTAGGTTTTCAATGATAACAGAATAGATTTCTGGCACATCACTTTCAATATCATAAATTTCAGTACGGTTGTCAAATTCGACAATCACTTTATTTGAATTACCTAATAAATGAGTGTATGCTTCTAATTGAGCTCTATACATACCTGGTCTAATCAGAAGTGTGTCTAATTTTCCAGAATAAATTATTTCACCGTCTAAATATTGTTGATGAATTTTGTCCATATCATTACAACTTGTTGTGGTTGCAATTAGACAAATTAAAAAAATCATTACAAACTTAAAGTATTTCATATCTTCTAGTTATTGAATAATACTACCCCAGAAAGACAACTCACCTATGACTGTAACTGTCTGGTTATTCCATGATTCAAGGTTTATAAGTCTTATGTATCGTATATCGTGTTGTTGAGAATCAAAACTAAATACAAAATCCTCTCCATTGTCCTGAAACAGGTAATCTTCGTCCGTATTAGACCCTGGGGGTAAACCAGAGGGTTTAAATGATTCAAACTCTCCTAAAAATAGCCAACCATCTCCAGGATCGGATGGGTCATATATAGGTAAATTGTCTAGGTTAGCTCTGCCATACATCCTGAAAACCTTAGGATTGCCATGCTTGTATAGTTCACTTCCTCCTCTTTGATACAGTTTAAATCTATTTAAATTAGCCATCTGACCCAAGTCTAATGTTAATTGATGTGGGAGCGATAAAAAATTAGTGTGGCCACAGTTCCATTGATTACTCCAAGAACCATCCCAAATTTGATTTGCTGAAAAACCATATTCACTAAAACTTTCATCTCCTGGCATAGAGACAATTGAAAAGAAGCCCTTGTCTAAAAATTCATCTTCTAGTGGTGTAATTTCAAAACTTTTCCTAACAGTTTGGTTTCCCCATCTATCTTCAACATATATTACAAAAACTGTAGGTTCAGCATCGTAGCCTCTAAAACTATACGAACTGTTTGCTTGGCTTGTAAAAAACGATTCTTTAAAAGCAATTTCGCCATTTTCTTCTTCAACTGACATATTCAAGGATACCTCAGCTCTTGTTGGATTAAGATAAGAAATATTGACACCTCCAAAGTCTTGTACCCCCTCAATGGATTCTAATATAGCATGAATTGGCGCTTCTAAAGGAGAAATGATTGCCCTTTCTGCTTCAGATTCATTATTACCAGTATCGATTGCGGTAACATCAACAGGATAATCTCCTGTTTGTCCAAACCCAAGAATATTTAAACTGTCAATGTAAGATGAAACAATAACCTCTTTTTGGATGTCATTTTCATCTCTATATTTTCCTTTTACATACAATAAATCGGGATCATTTGGTGGTGTAAATCTAATAATTGCCCCACCCGGAGTATTTTCAATTGAATTCACTACTACTTTCCCTGGTGCAATTGAATCGCCTCCATGTGCACTATGACTGTCCTCAGTACAGTTGAAAACTAAAGTCACAAAAACAATAAAAATATAATTAATCGGATTGTTAATTAGATAGTTTAAAATTCGCTTCATAATAATTAAAATTTTACCAACCTGGGTTTTGTATTAGATTCGGATTTCTTAATAATTCATTTTGACTAATTGGCCATAAGTAATCTTTCGTTGAAAAATTTCTGTAAAAAATGTTTTCAACTTCATAAAAACCTTCAACGTCAGATCTAAAAATATTCCATCCTTGTATGGGTTTATTGAAATACTCTGTTGCTAATTTCCATCGTTTTAAATCCCAATACCTATGTCCTTCAAGTGCAAGCTCAATCATTCTTTCTTGATGGATAATTTTTCTCATTCCGTCTTTGGTCATGGGCTTTGATGGGTTAGTAGAATACATCTGCCAGGTGTTCAAGATGTCGCCGCCAGCATCTAATCCCGCTCTTGTCCTAACTCTTTGGATGTATTCATAAACTTCAGCATCTGGAGCAGCTTTTGTTTCATTTAATGCCTCTGAATACATTAAATATAAATCTGAAAGTCTAATAATAGGAAAGGAATATCCCTTTATAGTAGAACCTTGTAATGATATTATATTTTCATAGTGGACTAATTTTTTTGCAAAAAACCCAGTTATAGAATATATTTCAAAACCTTGTTTGCCTGAAGCAGCTCCGGCTTTGGCATTCAAGTGAGGAATGAAATTTATATTTTCTGTTTCTAGAGAAAACCATTTACCACCATCAAATCCAATTGATGAATAAAATCTAGGTTCTCTGTAGGTGTGCAGTTTAGCAGTGTAATAATCATCCTCAATATAAAATTCATGAAAATTTTCATTATTTGAATCAAAAAGAGGCGTTTGGATTACATCATATCTGTTGCCATAATCCCAAGTGAGATCTTCATCAATAGGTACGCCATTATTTGTGTAAAATGTTTCAGCCATATTTAATGTTGGGGCGTGTGATTTTTTAGTATAACCAAACAATGCTGAGTGGTCCGCAGTCCATCGTGGCTGACACCACATTTGCAAATCTCCAGTCCACTCTGGAGCAAATGCCCATACTATTTCTGTGTTGAAAGGTTCTGTTATGGCTGCTCTTAGACTTAACTCTCTTGTAATTTCTTCATTAATACCACCAATGATTGGAATTTGTTGATTAAACTCATAAAGTTGATGACCATTTAAATGGGCGCTTTCAATTGCCTCAAAAAGTGCATCTCTAGCGTACACCCATTTTTGAGGATCATATACTTGACTTACAAGTTTATTTCCTAAATTATCTGTGAGCTCACTCAGGTCAGTATTCCCATTAAAAATGGGACTTGCAGCCAATACTAATATCTTTGCTTTTAATGCTTTAGCAATTGGCATGGTTATTCTACCCATGTCAGTATATATATAATTTATCAGGCCGGGTAGATTTTCAGCTTCAATAACTTCATCAAGAATTTGGACCAGATAACTAACTACATCATCAATGGATTCTCTTTTTACATTTGTTTCTTCAGGACTTGCCCCAACGGGAATGTTTTGGTCAATAATTGGAATTGGACCATACATTTGCATAAGCCAAAAGTGGTAAAATGCTTTTAGAACTTTAACCTCATCAATCCATTTTAATCTTTCATCCTCCTCAAGCCCCGGTACTTCTACCAAATTTTCTAGGAAAATATTACAATCTCTGAGGGCGTTGAATAAACTGTGTGGCGCGCCTCTACCACCTTCCCAATAATTTAGATATGGGCTTGCAGAATTCTGCATTCCTTTTGCCAATCTAAAACTTGTTTCATTGTTCATGTAGAAATCATTTTCTGCATAATACCAAATTTCGTCTCCGGCCAGTAAGGAGAAGTTTTGTTCAACATTCGCATGTTCGGGAATATATGTATAGCAAGTTGAAAGAAAATTTTCAGCAGTAGATCTAGTATTAAATGCTAGGTCAATTGTTGCTATATTATCCGGGACAACATCCAAGTAGTCTTTCTCGCATGAAGTAGATATTATAAATAATATTATGACATACTTTTTCATATATCTATAAGTTTAAATTGATTCCAAAATTATACCCCAGTTGTATCGGATACCCTAATCCATTTCCGCCCATTTCAACATCCCACAACTTAAATTTACTAAATGTTAGCAGATTGGTACCTGTAATATAAAATCTAGCAGACGTCAAGCCTAATTTTGAAGCCGCCTTGTCTTCGATTGAATAACCAATTTCAACAGATTTTAATCTCAAAAAAGTACCATCTCTAAGCCACCAAGTACTATTTCTATTGTTATTATCAATTAATTGGCTAGAGAGCCTGGGCCATGCAGCATATAAATTTCTATTATTTTCTGACCAGTGGTCGTTAGCCCAAGCATTCAAGAGCGCATTATTTCCGATTGCTCCTCCATAGGTGTCTATGAATGGGGAGGAATTATAGGCATCAATAAAGAAAGATGATTTAGCAGAACCTTGAAAGAAAAATGAAAAATCAAAATGTTTGTACTTTGATGAAAGCCCGAATCCATAAATTATTTTTGGAGTTGTAGGGTATCCTATTGGAACTTCATCATTAATGTCAATTATTCCATCATTATTGATGTCTTTATATTTTATATCACCTGCCATGTATTCTCCAAAAGTTTGTAAAGGGGAATTGGCAACATCAGCTTCATCAATAAAAAGTCTTTCGGCTATATACCCATAGGGCTGTGATAAGTTTAATCCTATTCTTGAGCGCCATGGTAAGCCAGCAGATTGATAGTCTAACTCTTCGAATACTTCGAATCTACTATCGGCGTATGAAAAGTTTCCTCTAAAACCAACAAAAAGATCTTTGCTTAGTTGGTCATTGTAATCTAATGTAATTTCATACCCATTCGAAGAAGCCTCACCGACATTTGCTCTAAGCGGAGATTGTAATCCCATACTAGCTGGTATTTGAGCCCTGTCCATTAATATATTTGATCTATATTCTGTGAAATAATCTGCCTGAATATCAATTTTATTAAATAAGCCAATCTCAATTCCAAGATTCAACATTCTGGCTTTTTCCCATGTAATTTGATCATTGGCATATCTGTCAATACTAACTCCATTGATATAGTTGCCAAATTCTTGACCAAAAGGAGATCCCATTGAACCATCGCTTAAATTGACTTGTGAAATGTAAAAGAATCTATCACTTGCACTTCCAATTT